>Ga0185342_1000090_pt1 | contig 54160 bp, 43 predicted proteins | sample ConPoolayeEmetaG_FD_128045 | JGI IMG/M metagenome (GOLD analysis project Ga0185342, IMG submission 128045) | Hot spring microbial mat communities from California, USA to study Microbial Dark Matter (Phase II) - Cone Pool mat layer E metaG... ... | reverse complement strand
GCACCAGCTCCGAAACCCGCACCCGCACCTGCCCCGTCTCCGTCACCGTCTCCCACACCTGCCCAGCCGGCGACAACCTACAAATGGCGTATGGTCAGCATGTGGGCTGAGCCTGAAGCGAGCTATAAAGCCAACGTCAGACTGGCTGAGAACGTCAAAGCCATGAGCAATGGGCGGATTCAGATTGAGACTTTCTCCTCCGGCTCGCTCATGCCATACACGGAATACTTTGACGCCATCAGAGCGGGCGTGGTGGACCTGGTGGAAGCCGGCGGCACCTATTGGACCGGTAAAGACGCCACACTGGCGGCGGTAGATAGCTCGTCTATCTTTCTGGACAACTATCTCAAGGCGTATGTCTGGGCGTATGAGTACGGGGGCATTAACCTGATTCGGGAAGCCTATGCGGCTCATGGCTTGTTTTACATTGGCAGTCATGCCTACGGCTTTGCCGGCGAATCAATGGTCTTCAAGACACCGGTCCGTACCGAGGCTGACCTCAAGGGTATCAAGATGAGAGCCCCGGAAGATGCGGCGGAGACTTTCAAAGCTCTGGGCGCTAACACGCTCACCATACCCGGCGCTGAAGTCTATACCGCTCTCAATACCGGTCTTGTTGATGCCGCTGACTGGTCCTCAGTAGGCGCAAACTTCAAGCTCAAGTTCCATGAGGTCGCCAAGTACTACTCCCGCCCCGGCGACTATCATGTGGGCGGCTTGGGTGAGTTCACCATGAAGCTGGAAAAGTGGAACGCCCTGCCGGACGATGTCAAGTCTATCATGCTACGCGCGGCGCAGGTACAGTTCCTTGACGGCTGGGCGATGACCTCACTTGATGACTTCACCGCTATTGAAGGATTAACTAAAGCAGGTGCCCAGATGATAACCTGGGACCCTGAACTTACCAAGAAAATCAAGACCCTGTATACCACGCACCTCAAGAATCGTGTTATCAAGACCCCGCTCGGCGAGAAAATCTACAATAGCATACAAGAGTTTTTGAAGCTGAGCACACCGCCTTCATAGCGTAAGATTCCAACCAGCTTAGCTCGGGAGCGGGCATTAAGCCCGCTCCCGTGTGACTATTGCTGGAGGGGCTTTGGAATAATCGCTTGGGTGGAAAGGGGGTGGTAGTTTTCAGAATAGACATTTAGCGGGCTCTTGAATTAAACTCTTACATTAAATCAGGAGGAGGAAATGAGGAAGGTTCTAATTTTTTCTATCGTGATTGTGGTCTTATTTGCGCTGGTAGCCATTGGCTGTGCGCCGAAACCAGCGCCAGCACCTTCACCAGCTCCGGCACCTGCACCAGCGCCGGCTCCAGCTCCGTCCCCGTCACCAGCTCCGGCACCCGCACCAGCTCCGTCACCGGCTCCCACACCCGCCCAGCCGGCAACAACCTATAAATGGCGTATGGTCAGCATGTGGGCTGAGCCTGAGCTTGCTTACAAAGCCAACCAGAAGATGGCGGCGGATGTTAAAGCCAAGACCGGGGGTCGGGTACAGATTGAGACTTTCTCCTCCGGCTCGCTCATGCCGTACACAGAATACTTTGATGCGGCGAGAGCCGGTGTCGTTGACCTGGTACAGGCTGGTGGCGCTTACTGGGGTGGTAAGGACCAGGCGCTGAACGCCGTGAACAATGTCCCCATACAGATTGGTGATTGGCCCCGGACGTTTGCCTGGGTATGGGAGCACGGCGGAATCAACCTGGCGCGGGAAGCCTATGCCAAGTGGGACCTGTTCTACATTGGACACTGCGCGTATACGTATGCCGGAGAATCAGTCATTACTAAGAAGCCCATCCGTACGCTTGATGACTGTAAGAATCTTAAAGTGAGAGCTCCGGAGAGCTTTGCCGCCGTCTGGAAGGGGCTGGGGGCAAATGTGCTCACCATACCCGGCGCTGAAGTCTATACCGCTCTATCCACGGGCTTGATTGAAGCCGCTGACTGGTCATCACCCGCCGCCAACTACCGGCTCAAGTTCCATGAGGTCGCCAAATACTATTCCAAACCGGGTGATTACTATCTCGGCGGTCTCTGTGACTTCTTCATGCGGATGGACAAGTGGAACGCTTTGCCTGATGACATCAAGGCAATCATGATTGACGCCGGCAAGAATCAGGCTTTTGACATGTGGACGATGACGTCGTACGATGACCTGACATCTATAGAGAAGCTGAAAGCGGCTGGTTGTGAGATGGTTCCCTGGGACTCTGCGCTGGTCGCCAAGATGAGGGAACTTATTAGAGAAACCACCAAGAACGACGCTTACAAGACTGAACTGGGTAAGAAGGTTTACGATAACGTTGCGGCGTACCTGAAGATGATTGAAGGGTAAAAGGAATTGTGGGGGAGGGTGAAGTTTTTACTCTCCCCCACAAGATTGAGAGACACTATGAAGCGAATCTTACATACCATTGACCTCATCAGTGAGTGGAGCGGTAAAATCTTTTCCTGGCTATTGCTGGTGACGGCTCTTATCATCAGTTTTGAGATTTTCATGCGCATGTTCGGCAGTGCTCAGGTGTGGGTCTTTGACATTACCCTTTTCACTGCCGGCGTGGTCTATGTTATGGGCGGCGCCTACACCATGCTCCGCAACAAACATGTCAGGATGGACATCCTTTATACCCGCTGGTCCCCCCGGACACGGGCGCTCATGGACCTGATTACTCTGCCTGGCTTCCTCGTTTTCGTGGGAATTCTGATTTGGCAGGGTGGGGTACGTGCCTGGGAATCCTTTCTGGCAAAGGAGACCATCTTTACCGCCTTTCAGCCGCCTATCTGGCCCGTCAGGTGGGCAATTCCCATAGGAGCGCTGTTGCTGGTGCTCCAGGGTCTGGCTAAAGCCGTGCGTGACTTCAATATGGTCGTCAGAGGGGAGAAGCTGGATTGAACATTGATATTATTCCACTGAGCATATTTATTCTTGCCGGTATGGTGATTTTACTTTTGTCCGGTCTGCCCATCGCCTTTGTCACCGGCACCATTGCCTGTATTGTCTCTGTTGTTATCTGGGGCCCGGCAAGCCTGGAGGTGGTGTTGAACATCGTTACCGGGTTCATGAAGAACTATATCTTCATCGCCGGTCCCATGTTCATCCTCATGGCTAATTTCCTGGATAGAAGCGGAGTAGTGGAAAACCTGTTCCAGGCAGTGCGGGTATGGTTTGGTCCTATCGGTGGAGGTCTGGCAATCACCAGCATCATTGCCGGCACCATTATGGCGGCGACGACCGGTATCATCGGTGGGGCGGTGGTTACCCTCACCCTCATCGCCTTGCCTATCATGCTCCGGCACGGGTATAATAAGACAATTGCCCTTGCCTCCATTATGGGCGGAGCCGATTTGGGCACCTTGATTCCACCCAGCATTGTTTTTATCGTCTTCGGCTTTGTCAGCGGAGCTTCAATCGGTCAGCTGTTTATCGCCGGCATATTCCCTGGTTTACTCCTCTCCGGACTTTATTGTATCTGGGTAATAGCGAGCTGTCTGATTGACCCCAAGCTCGGGCCGCCGCTTCCACCGGAAGAAAGAGGAGTACCCTTAAAGCAGAAGCTCATGCTGGGCAAAGGCCTCATCCTGCCGATTATTCTCATCATTCTGGTGCTCGGCTCTATCTATGGCGGGTTAGCTACTCCTACTGAGGCTGGTGCGGTGGGCTCTCTGGGAGCCCTTTTATGCGCGGCGGTTCACCGTAAACTGAGTTGGAAAATGCTCAGGGATTCTGTCTATATCACGGTTGAAGCCACCTGCATGATGACGTGGATTGCCTTTGGTTCATTAACGCTTGCCGCGGTGTACGGGCTTGCCGGTGGCACCGAGTTTATCAAGAGACTGATGATAGCGCTACCAGTAAGCCCGCTGGCAGTAATCATTTTCATGACGGTGGTCCTCATTTTCCTGGGCATGATTATTGACTGGCTGGGCATCCTTTTCCTGACCATCCCGCTCTTTGCCCCGGTGGTCACGGCGCTGGGCTATGACCTGGTCTGGTTCGGTGTCATCTTTGTGCTGACCATTCAGATAGCTTACGTCTCTCCGCCCTTTGCTCAGGCGGCATTCTATGTGAAAGGGGCGGCACCACCAGAAATCACCATGGGGGACCTTTACAAATCATCTCTGCCTTTGATAGTGCTCATTCTGGTCTGCCTGGTCATCGTGGTAGTTTTCCCGGAGGTTGTGCTGTGGCTACCGCATCAAATGATAACAAAATAGGCAGGCGGCACAATTTTTTTGGGTGCGCACGCGTCTGGCCGGTTGTAGTATGCTTATTATGAGAAGGGAGGATTGCATGCATGGTTCAACTGGAGCAGATTAAGGATAGCCTGATTCAGGGAGATATTGAGAAGACTAAGAGTTTAGTTAAGGCAGCGCTTGACGCTGGCGTGCCGGCGAAGGAAATCCTGGACAAATACCTCGTGCCGGGGATGGACGAGGTGGGCCGGAAGTTCCAGCAGGGAGAGTATTTTTTCCCAGAACTGCTGGTTGCCGGGGAAGCCATGAAAGCCGCCATGGCTATTCTGAAACCCGTTCTGGTGAAGAAAGGCACTGCCAATGTGGGGAAATTTGTCATTGGCACGGTGAAAAATGATATTCATGACATTGGCAAAAACATCGTCATCATGATGCTGGAAGGAAATGGCTGGGAGGTCACTGATTTGGGAGTGGATGTGCCCACAGAAAAGTTTGTTCAGGCGGTACGGGAGAATAAGTATGACATTCTGGGCATGTCTGCCCTGCTGACCACCACCATCCCGCAACTGGCGGATACCATACAAGCCCTGAAAGCCGCAGGTCTGAAGGATAGGGTCAAAGTGATGGTGGGCGGCGTATCAGTCACCCCCGAGTACGCTAAAAAGATTGGCGCTGATGGCTACGGCAAGGATGCCGTTGAGGCGGTCATCAGAGCGAGAGAACTGGTGGGAAAGTAAGAGGTGGCGAGATGAATGGTCTGGAGAGAGTGAGAAAAGCCCTTAAACGTGAAGAGCCTGACCGCGTTCCCCACTTTGAACTGGCGATTCACCAGAAAGTGCGTGAAGCCATCAAGCCCGGTGCGTCCTATGAAGAGTTCATTGAATTTATGGACATTGACGCCGTCGGTCTGGGTGACCTGACCAACGCGACGAAGTTCACCCCCGTTGATGCAGCCCGGAAAGTCTTCCGCGACCAGTGGGGCTCAATCGTCAGATTTTCAGAAGAGGATGCGCCCATGCCGGTTGAGCCACCTGTGAAGACCGAAAAAGACCTGGAAAGCTACGTGCCGCCTGACCCAGATGAGGACTGGCGGTATGATAACCTGCGCAAAGCGGTCAAACGTTTCAAAGGAGAGCGGGCTATCTTTGCCGGCGCCACCGATGTTTTCAATATTGTTAAAGATTACCTGCGGGGCGATATGGGCATGTTCACAGACATGATACGCAACCCTGAGCTCATCCACCGCCTGATGGACATGGTCTTGAACTATCAGCTGAGATATATCACGAACTGTCTTGAAGCTGGAGCTGACTTCATCTTTATCAATGGGGATTACGCCGTGACGGATAAACCGATGGTTTCACCTAAGGCGGCAGGCGAGTTCCTGATGCCACGCCTCAAGGCAATGGCGGACCACATTCATAAAGCCGGCTCGCTCGTCTTCAAGCATAGTGATGGCTTGCTCTGGCCTCTGTTTGACCAGATTATCGCCACCGGGGTTGATGGCATTCACCCCATTGACCCGGAGGCGGGCATGGACATGGGGGAAGCTAAGGCAAAGTACGGACATAAAGTCTGCCTGCTGGGGAACGTGGACTGTGGCCCATTGCTCACCTGGGGGACGCCGGATGAGGTGCGCCAGGCGACCAAGGAGTGCATCAGGAAGGGGGGGAAGGGTGGGGGGCTCATCTGTATGTCCAGTAACTCCATCCACTCCGGTGTCAAGCCGGAAAACTATAAAGCGATGGTGGAGACCATCCATGAGTTTGGCAGGTATCCGCTGGAAGAGCGCCTGACCAATCTGGTGGTTGCCGGCAGTGGCAAGTGGTCGTAACAAACTTTACGTGGTTTTGCTAAAAGAAGAGGGGGCGAAAGCCCCCTCTGGTGTTTTCTTTTCCTGTCTCACTCTGAGATTCTGCATCGCTCCGCTTCTCAGAATGACAATGGAAGCAGGCTCCTCATAATGGCAGATACTGGTAAGGGTGTTCAGAATGATATATGGGCGTATTATGCCCAGAATGAGGTGGGAGACCGTTTGCAATGCTTCAATACTATCTGCTTTCGCCCGGTGAAATGAGATTGTCAAAGTGGTCTTCAAGAGGATATGTGCCGTAATCCCGGATGGCTTTGAGCATTGCCAGATAGTTCTGCGGTTTTACTCCGGAGTGGATGGAATTGCTTGACATGCAGATAAGACCTCCGCCCTTGCCTGCTTTCCTGATGACCTCTCTGGTCTCTTCCCGCACTTCCTCCTCAGTCCCGGAAACAAGGCTGAAGGCGCAGCTGACGTTGCCGCACAGACAGACCCGGTGACCGAACGACCTCTTGGCTTCACCGATATCCATCCCTGCCATGGGGTCAATGGGATGCAGTCCGTCAATGCCGGTGTCAAGTATGAGCTCGCAGATGGGCATGATATTGCCGTCAGTGTGCTTGATGCAGGGAATGCCAAGTTCATGAGCGAAGGCGACCATTTTCTGGAGCGGTGGGACGAGAAACCTTCGCGTAAGCTCATAGGAGACCATCGGTTTTTCAGTTACTGCCCAATCGCCATTAATCCAGAAGATATCGGCGCCGGCATCTTTGCAATTCTTCATGTAGCGTAGCTGGTAACCGAGTAAAAGCTCATTTACCCGCTCAATATAAGCCGGGTTCTTCAGCATGCCCATAAGGTAGCCATTGAAGCCCAGGAAGTTTTCTCTGCCTAGGGCAAAAACATCAGTTACCCCGACGATGATAGCTCTCTCACCTTTGAACCTTTTCACCAGTTGTCTCAGGTAGTCATAGCGCCATTCCTCATCCGGGTCAGGGAGCTTATACTTATCAAGTTCTTTTTCTGAATTCACCGCCGGCTCAACGGGGATGGGGTTGTCTTCCCCGGAGTAACGGACAACGCCACCCCACTGGTCCCGCTTGACCATGCCACTGCTGTCTATCACCTCGTATTTCCAGGAGTTAGTGCGGTCAATGAACCTGAGGCCGTCAAGGTCCATGCGCTCCACGAAATCCTCATGGGAAGCGCCGGGCATGATGGCATTAATGACCTTCTTTGCCACCCTTTCAAAGTGGGGCACCCTGTCCGGCTCTTTCAGCCTGAGCGCTGTCAGCACCCGTTCCAGTCCATTCATCTCTTTCCGCCCGCTTTCTTATCAGCCAGTTAGCTTTCTTTCATGAAGCCGCAAAGGTCAGGAGACGCCTGGGATTATCAACCGTGATGGCATTGATGGCATCCTCAGTCATGCCCTTTGCCCGCATCAGGGGGATGACGTTTTCCGGGATATGGGCGTAGCCCGGTCCGCCGTATGCCACCAGCCTCGTCTTCATTGCCGTGTCTGTGGAGATGAGTATCTGCTTCAGATAGCCTTTGTCAATGAGTTGCATGATATAGTTCACCCGCGTGTTATCATTGGGGGTGTCAAAGACGCCGTAGCGGCGCGGGTAATAGCCTTCCAGGGAGAAGCAGTCATACTCAAGACAACAGCCGCTCTTGGCTATTTCTACCATGGACTTGAAGGAATAGGCGGTGCGGTCAATATGCTCAATGACCACCCGGCTCAGGTCAGCGCCTGCTTTATCTACCAGCCTGACAATCTGGAGGGCAGATTCCTCGTGGCGTCCCGGATGGATGGTGAGGGTAGCGCCAGTGGCGCGTTGTGCGCGCACGGCGCCGCGGAGCGATTTCTTTTCAATGTCATGGAGGGGCCAGGAGTCAGCGCCAATCTCCCCGATGATGCCGGCGCGGATGCCATCAGTACCTTCCGTTATGTCCCTGACGATGTCCTCAAAGATTTCCTCTTCTGTCTTTTTCTTGAGCACCTCGGCACAGCCGGAATCCAGCGTATAGTAGCCGGAGCCCATGATGATGTGGAGCCCTGTAGCACGGGAGATGCGCACCAGCGCCTGCGGGTCCCGTCCGATGCCCCAGTTGGTAACATCAACGATGCTCTTGCCTCCTGCCAGCTTGAAGCGGCTAGCCTCTTTTATTGCCAGCTCTTCATCGTCCAGCATCAGGTTGTCAAGGTTTTCAAATAAGTGAAAGCGTAGCCAGCCGGCGTTTGCCAGCGTTACTTTTTCCTTCGCCCTGATGCGGGCGGTGATGCTCTCATCGGGGAGCTTGAAACGGACGCTCAGGTCCAAAAGCAGGTGCTCATGTGGCAGAGTCAGCCCGAGCTCTGCTCCATCAATCAGCCCCAGCACCGTTTGCACCTTACCTGCCAGCTTCTTTGCCATTGTCTTCTCCTTCATTCCTATTGCGGTATGAAATCAGTTGTTATCCTTATTCTGGAAGAGCGCCTGCAGTTCTTTAGCCCTTTCTGCTGAGAGGGTCCCTTTCGCCATGCCGATAGGAATAGTCCATTTGCCCAATTCTTTATACAGGGGAAGCAGTTCCGGCGCTTTTTTCTTCAGGATACTGAGATGTTTATTGATGGTAGTGAGGTCTCCTCTGGCGATTGGTCCGGTGAGCGCCTGAGGCAAGCCGATGTTTTCCAGGTTGTTCAGGGCGCCACGCAGCATGGGCAGCATCGCTTTGGTGGCTTCCGGGACAGTCTTGTTGAAGTTTTTCCATAGTTCAGCGGCGATATTGACCAGGGTATAAAAATAGTTGCAGGCGATGCATGCTGAGGCATGGTACAGCGCTTTGTCCTCTGCTTTAAGTATCACCCATTCGCCCTTCAGGGCGGTTGCCATCTCTTTCAATATGCTCAGCACCGGCTCCTCAGCCTCAATGGCGAACATTGAGCCGGGCAGGTTCTCTATTGCCTGCGTCATACCAGAAAAGGTCTGTAGAGGATGGATACAGCCCACCTGCGCGCCAAATTTTTTTACCGGTTCCAGCACTTCCGCGGAAGAAGCGCCACTGCAGTGGCTCACTATCTGCCCCTTATGCCAGCGCACTTCTGCGGCGACCTTGGGAATGAAGTCATCTGCGGTGGTGATAAAAACATGCTCCGCTTTGTCTGCTACGTCCTGAGCTTTTTCATAAACCGGACAGCCTCTCACTGCCTCAGCAAAGCGTTTTGCCGCTGTGGGATTCACGTCATAGACGGCGATGACGGGGTAGCCTTTCTGAGAGAGCCTCACCGCCATGGCGGTGCCCACTGTACCGGCGCCGATAAAACCCAGTTTACGCACTCATCACCTCCGTTTGTCTCATATCTCATAGCCTGCCAAATGTGATAATAATGCTATTTTCTTATTCCGTCAATTATATCAGAAGCCCTCCTGCTCATGTGCAGAAGAGCTTCCGACGAGCAACATATTAGCTTGCGCTGGTGACTACCGTGTCAGCATCTTGCTGGGTAGCCAGGTGATGAGCTCAGGGAAGGCAATGCACAGCGCCATCCCGACCAGGATAAGAGCGACGTAAGGTATAGCGCCTTTGATTATCTCGTCTAGCTTGACATTCAGCGATGGGTCAGCGACGCCTTTGCAGATGTAAAGCGCCATGGCAAAAGGCGGCGTGATGAACGATGTCTGGAGATTAATGCACACCATCACCGAGAACCAGACAAGGTCAAAGCCGACCGCCACCGCGGCGAGTGAAATAATCGGCACCATGATGAAAACGATGCCAATCCAGTCAATAAAGAAGCCCAGGAAAAAGACGATGAACTGCATCACGACGAAGGCACCCCATTTGCCCCCGGGAGCTGCCATGATGAGGTCAGTGACGATATCACCGCCGCCAGCACCGAGGAAAACACCAGTAAACGCAAACGACATGGCGCCGACAAACAGGATAAAGCCGCATAGCCGCACCGTCATCCTCATCGTTTCTTGCAGGACCTTCCAGTTGAAACGCTTATAGGCGATGGTAAGCAGTGTGGCGGCAAAGGCGCCCATGGCGGCGGCTTCAGTGGGCGCGGCGATACCCAGGTATATGACTCCCAGCACGGAGGCAATAAGGATGACCGGCGGGACGAGCGATGTCAATAGCATATAGAGCTTCTTGGACATGGGAGCCTTCCTCTGCTCCAGCGGCACGGGCGGGCCCAGGTTCGGCTGAAGGAGGCTGCGGACGGTAATGTATGCGATGTACAGCCCGCCGAGCAAAAAGCCGGGAATAAAAGCGCCAAAGAAGAGTTTGCCTACGGAGACGTTTGCCATGGGTCCATATACCACAATCATGATGCTGGGCGGGATAAGAATGCCCAGACAGCCACCGGCAACGCAGGCGCCGGAGGCAAGGCTGTGGTCATACCCCCGCTTGACCATTGAGGGCAGTGCCACGAGTGTCAACAGGGTGATTGAAGCAGTAACAATGCCCACCGTGGCAGCCATGATGACACCGACGATGATAGTGACTGCCGCCAGTCCGCCTCTGAAACCACCCAGCCACAGGTAGAGGGCATCATAAAGCTTTTCCACGATTCCGGAGTATTCCAGCATTGTCCCCATGAAGACGAACAGAGGAATGGCTAAAAGGGTATAATTGAGCATGATGGTATAGGCGCGCATATAAATGAGCTGTGGCGCCTGTCCCTGCCAGACGAAGAAGCCGACCACAAGCCCCAGAAAACCAACGACATAAGCCAGGGGAAATCCGCTGAACACTCCGATGAGCAGACCGCCCATCATGATGATGGCAACTAATTCTGGAGTTAGCTCAATCATAATTCTTATTCCTTATCATAAGGTAAAAATTGCGGCAGAGGCGGACCAAGCCCTGAATGGCGAGCATGGCAAAGCCGATTGCTACCACCGTCCGCAGGGGGTAAGCCGGCGGAAACCAGAAGCTTTCAAACATTTTCTCTTTGATTTTCCAGGCTTTTATCATCCAGCTGATGGCGGCGTAGTTAACGACGGCAATTAGAGGCACAAAAACAAGAATACCACCGATGACATCAATAATAGCCCTGCCCCGCGGTGAGAGCTTGGTGTAAAAGACATCCACCCGGACATGGGCATTATGGCGTTCCACGTATGAGTATCCCATGGCGTAGAGGGCGCACCCCAGCATAATGCTGGTTTCATAAGCCCACATCGTCGGATGATTAAAGACGTAGCGCATCGTTACTTCAGTGACCATGACGATAACCAAAGCTACCGTGAACACCCGCGCGATGATACCAAGCCATTCACTGGTAGTATCAACTGCCTTGAAAACTTTTCTCATGCTTTTTACCTACTTTTGCTGACTAGTCCGGTTGGTTGATAGCATCCCCGCCCCGGAAGTAAGCCGGGGCGGGGTCCAGAGATTTACAGACGGGAGTAGGTCTCGCGGTAAGTAGTCTGTGACGCCTTGATGGAATCATAGACTTTCTTGAAGAACGGGTCTTTAGCAGACTGCTCTTTGTAGTAGGCATCTGCCAAAGTTGCCATCTCGGTTTCAACGTCCTTCGGGATAGGTAGAACCTGTACGCCCTTGGCTTTGAAGTCCGCGATGGCTTTGACGTCCGCCTGCGTCATCTTGCTCAAGTAGTTCCATGCGGAAGCCTTACCCATCTCAGTAATCATCATTTTCAGGCTGTCAGGCATGGTCGCCCACCATTTCTTGTTGACCATGATGGGTAGCCACTCCATGGGCTGGCGCACTGGCGATAGGTACAGGTACTTGATGACTTCATAGGTTGCCAGGGTCCAGTCAAAACCGGGGGAGCTGATTTCACAGGCATCAATGACGCCGCGCTGGAGGGCTTCATAGATTTCGCCACCGGGGAGGAAGACCACTGAGGCTCCCATCTTGGAGAACATGATGCCGCCATCGCCCGCGGCGCGAATCTTTAAGCCTCTGATATCAGCCTTGGTATTGATGGCTTTCTTGCTGGACATAAAGGCTTCTGGAACTGTAACGATGCCGCCGATGAACTCCACGTTGGTTGCTTTGGTCATCTCGTTTAGCAGTGAAAGTCCCTCTTTCATGCTCCACAGCATGGCTTCGCTGGGGGAAAGCCCGCCCACGGTATAGGTGAATAAGCCGGCGGCAGGCCATCTATCCAGCCAGTACATGGTGCAGCTTGAGCCCATTTCCAGTAAGCCCTGGTCAATGCCGTCAAATTCCTTCGTGGCAGGAGCAACAGCGCCACCGGCATGGAGAGTGATATCCAGCGCGCCACCGCCTGCCGTGTTGAGCTGTTTCACAAAGTCTTGCCAATGAATGGTGTAGGCGGAAGACGCTGGAACATGGGTGGTTGCCTTAATCTTATAGACTTTAGCAGGCTGGGCTGGTGCTGGCGCCGGAGCCGGAGATGGAGATGGTGCCGGTGCGGGAGCAGGTGCTGGCGCCGGTGCTGGTGCTGGCGCCGGTGCTGGTGCTGGCGCGGGTGCAGGTGCTGGCGCCGGTGCAGGCGCTGGCGCGGGTGCTGGTGCTGGCGCCGGTGCTGGTGCTGGCGCCGGAGCCGGTTTAGGCGCACAGCCCAAAACTACACTCAAAATAACGAGGATAATTACAGGCAGTAACCAGATTTTTCTTGTCACCTATTTCCCTCCTTTGTGAATCTCATAAGTATTCCAACAAGTTATTGTTCGTTAATCTGACAAGTTTGCTGTCCTGACGCCCATCTTAGCCGTCAAACAGGTTTGGGCAGTCAGCGGACGATGCTTGAAGGTTTCCTTTGACGCATCAAAATTGCTGGGCGGAAAATGCTGTGCCGCAATCTCCACGCGTCTTGGGTTCACATCACCTCCTTTCATTGTGGTTATCGTGGCTGAGCTTAGTATCGCTCAACAAATTATCACTTTTCCCTTATCTTGTCAATAGGTTTTCGTAGCTTCTGATGACAATTTTTGTTGTTGTGAAATTCTGATAGGCAAATCATACTATTTGCCTAGTTTCTCAGCATTTTTGTTACGATTTCCGCTAAAGGCTAGCAGGACTATGAAATAGCAACTGGCTCCGGCAAAGAGCGCCTGGGTGAAGCCGGTGCTGATGGCAAGTGCGATGGTCGCCGCGGACCCCAGCACGGAACCTACCCCATTGATGCCCCATAGCCACGGGATAAGGCTCCCTGCGTTCAGCGTTTTAACCCACCTGATGCCCAGCGGAAAAGGCTGACCCATGAAGAAACCCAGGGGCAATAAGAGGGCGATTGTAACCAGCAGGCGCAGGCTGAGAGGCAGACCAAGCAGCAGGTGAAAGAGTGGTGGCAGTAGGATGGCATAAATGCCAATGAAGAGAGCGACAGACAATGAAGCAGTGGCAATTCTTCTGGTTATGCTGGTGTCAGAGAAGCGGCCGCTGTAAAAGCTCCCCAGCCCACAACCAACCAGCATGGAGAAAAGCACAGAGGCGAGGGAGAGCACCGGCTGACCCAGAAAGAGGACGAATTTCTGGATGAGGGCAATCTCAATGAGCATGAAGCCGATACCAATCATGGCATATAGAACGAAAGCCTGGTGCGGGAGCGGAGTAGCCAGCTTATTTGCGGGCGCTGGTTTCTGCTGACGGCGCATGAGAAGCGGCACCGCCAGAATGAGTGCCAGCGCTAAAGCGGATAGCCACAGGACAATGGCAACTGAAAAGGGTAAACCGGTTTCAATTTTATAGAAAAAGGGGCGGTTATCTTTTACCGGTCTGATGTCAATCCCCAGAGTTTCTGCAAAGTGTGTCTGGATATCACCAAAGCTGGCGATTCCCTGGCTCAGGGCGAACAGCATAGGATTGACTTCGCCCTCTGTCTTGATGTGGGGGAAAAAGGACAGGATAGGTTTGTAGCCAAGCTCCTGCATTCTGGAGTGCATCCTTGCCGCTTCTTCCGGTGTGAACGGCGTTTTCTTCAGGACGAAGAGCGGGTACATGCCGGGTGTGCTTAGTCCCAGCAGGTACATCTGGTTCATGGCGTTTTTCTGGCTGACTCCCCTTTTCTCTAGCGCGGCGAGTGAAATCGCCAGCAGTTTCCAGGTGGTGACATCATCATGGCTGACGATGATGAGCTGTCCCTCTTCTGTCAAATGGTCAAGGTAGTCCTGCACGGATTCGGTAGTGAACAGGAAATTTTCGGTTAGAGAGAAGCCTTCCAGGCTACGGCTGGTCTGTGTCACCGGCAGGCTGAGCATGATGATGTCATAACTTTCCGGCTGGCGTCTCAGAAAATTTCTTCCTTCCTCCGCGACCACTCTGACGTTATTGAAGCTGGTGGTGATGCCGCCGTTATACCAGGAATAGTCTCTCACCATGTCAATGATATCCCGGTTCACCTCAACGGCGGTGATGTTTGCCATGCCGCCCATCAGCGCCAGCAGTATATCCCGCCCTCCCCCAAAGCCGATGAGGAGAGCGTTATTTTTCTGGTCAGGGGAAAGAAAAAAGAAGGGGAAATAGCCAGTAAATTTCTCTTTGAGGCGGCGGACCTCCTCATCCGGAGCGTTCAGGTTGCCGTTGAAGCGGTACATCGGCGTGCCGGCGGTGCCGTCAACGTAAAGCCTCATTTCTCCCGGACGCCGCGGAAACTCTACTAAATCAGTGCGTCCGAAGGCACTCCACCGTGATTCCCGTATGGTGCCCTGGAGTGAAACTTCCGTCAAAGCCCGGCTCATCTCTTTATCCGGGTTCAAGCCGCTGACGGGCACTTCCGGAAAGAAAAGCCCGGTTATATTTGCGGTAAGCAGAATGATTGTTAGCAAGAGACTGCCGATGGCGACTAACGCTTTGCGCAGACTGCGACCCAGCAGCACAACGACGAAAAGTAGCGCTGAGGCGGCGACAAGCGCGCCGAGAAAGAAACTGGTGGTCATGCCGCCCAGATGGTCAAGGAGAAGGATGATGCCCAGAGAGCCGCCCGCCGCACCGATGAGGTCGGCGCCGTAAAGTCTGGCGCTGAACTCAGGGAAAATACGGAAGAGCGCTGAAAAAAGCATCCCAGCAAAGAAAAAAGGGACGAACAGTAGAAGGCAGTAGAGGAAAAGAGTGATTCGGAAAAAGTCAATGGAGCTGATGATGACCATGAGGACTACTGAAGAGGGGATTGACAATGATACCAAACAGGCGGTATTGACCAGGAAACGTAGCTGGCTCTCTCCATCAGGTGCGCGTGAGCGGAAGAAATGGACATAGATGCCGCCCGTCCCCAGTCCAAGCAGAGCCAGAGAGACCACGATGAACACATAATGGTAAAGAAGCATCACGGAAAGAAGCCGCGTCAGGGTGATTTCAAAAGCAAGCAGGCTGAAGGAAATAAGAAATACCCCTGCGAGCAAAGCCCACGGAGCTCTTCTGGTCAGCCTGCTTGCTTCCGGCACTGTCACCATGAAATGTCCTCTATTTAGCCGTGCTATGCTTATTGATAAAGTCCATGTCCAGCGTTATGCCCAAGCCCGGTTTCTGCGGGATGTCCAGGTATCCTTGCTTCATGACGAACTTCTCTCTGGTGACGCTTTCCCGGATGGGGTATGGAGAGCGGTCATACTCAAAGAAGGGCTCTGCCAGGTAGCGTCGCTCGGGGAAGTGGGGCAGGACCGCAAAAAGCTGAAGTGCCGCCGCCAGACCCACGTTTGTTCCCCAGACATGCGGATAAACCGGCACATTCCAGGCACTCGCCATCGCCACGATTTTCATCAGCTCGCTGAAGCCGCCGGCGGCGCAGAGGTCTGGTTGCAGGATATCCACGGCGCGGCGTGTGATAAGCTCGCGGAAGCCGTAGCGGGTCTGCTCGCATTCGCCACCGGAGATGGGGATGGCGGACTTCTGCTTTACCTCAAGATAGCCTTCAATGTCCTCAGGCGGTACCGGCTCTTCAAACCAGCGGATGTTGTATGGCTCCATCTCGCGCGCCAGCTGTATGGCTTCTGCGGCATTGTAGGCATGGTTGGCATCCACCATGAGGGATAGGTCATCACCAATCGCCTTTCTTATCGCCTTGACCAGTTTCATGTCTTCGGCTATTCCGTAGCCGATTTTCAGCTTCATGCCGGTGAAACCCATCGTCTTGTAGCCCAGCGCTTCCTCCACAAGAGCTTTTTCAACGGACGGCACGTTCTGGGGTTGATAGAGCCCGGTAGCATAGACCAGCGCTTTGGTACGGTATGCCCCGCCCAGCAATTTGTGCACCGGCTGTCCGGTCGCTTTTCCTTTAATGTCCCACAGGGCAATGTCAATGGCGCTCAGCGCGGAGATGGTCAGCCCTTTGCTTCCCTGGTCCCTGGTGCGGTTATAGAGTGAGTCCCAGATGACGGCAGTATCAAAGGGGTCGCGCCCGATGATGAAGGGCGCATACACATCTTTGATGAAAGAGGCCGCCACCGCCAGGCTGTGTCCGCCCACAAAAAAAGCCTCTCCCACGCCGCTAATGCCTTCATCAGTGTTGATGACGCACAGCGCTGACTGGCGCCGGTCAGCCACGTTCTGAGACCAGCCGAACGCCTTTTCTCCCAGTGGTGCTTGAAGGAAGTACGTTTGAACATCAGTGATTTTCACGGGGGTTACCTCCCTGTTGCGTAATATAGACACTTTAGTCATCAGGCATAGCTTTGTCAAGACCTGAGACTGGTGCATATAGCTGAAAGGCACTGGCGTTTTCACCCGGTTTTTGTTTGTCTGTCACTGCTCATCCCGCAGACTGCCAGGGACTACATCGCCGGCGGAAAAAATGCTATCATAGGACTAATGCCATAATTTCCTGCGGTGAGGAGGTAATAACAAATGACGGAAGCAAAAGGTTCCATGCCCAATAGAGAGCGGTTCTTAGCCATCTGCCGTGGGGAGAGACCGGGGGATGTGGGCATCTATGACTGGTTCCACCGCTACTGGATAGATACGCCCAAGGAATGGGTGAAGCAGGGCGCTCCCAAAGAGATTCTTAAGCCAGAAGGGTTCCGGGCATACTTCCAGATAGACCACATCCATAACCTGCAAGAGATTGTCTCTGAACATAACCGCATAGATATCCCTGAAGCTGAGGCGGGGGAATCATTTGTGGTGACGCCGCCCATCATGCCTGTCTTTGAGAAGAAGGTTCTTCGTGAAGATGAGCGCCACCGCGTGGAAACAACCTACGGCGGCGCCATCGTGGAAATCTCAAAGACTCACAATACCGGTATGCCCAAGTATCTTGAGCGTCCGGTGAAAGACCGGGCGACATGGGAAGAATACCGCAAGCGTCTTGACCCTTACACCCCGGAGCGCTGGCCCAAGGACTGGTGGGGGTTTGTGGAAAAGACGAACAATGAGGATTACCCCACCCTCCTGATGATTGAGGGGTTCTTCGGGATTTTGCGGGAGTGGATGGGGCTGGAGCAATTGCTTTACACCTTCTTTGATGACCCGAAGCTGGTGGAAGACATGATGGACCAGATGCAGTACTTCATGATGGGCATCCTCTGGCGGACGACTAAGGACCTCAGGATTGATTTCATCCGCTTCTGGGAGGACATGGCGTATAAGACCGGACCGCTTATCTCTCCGGCAATGGTCAAGAAATACATGGTGCCCCGTTATAAATCAGTGGTTGAGTTCCTCCACAAGAAAGGCATTGACATCATTCATCTTGACAGTGATGGTAATATTGATGAACTGATACCGCTGTGGATGGACTGCGGGATTAACTTTTTCTGGCCCATGGAGGTGGCGGCGGGGATGGATGCCATCAAATGGCGCAAGAAATACGGGAAGAACATCATCCTCTCCGGCAATATAGACAAGCGCGCCTTGCTTAAAGGCAAAGACGCCATCCGCGAGGAGGTCATGTCAAAGGTGCCGTACCTTTTGAAGACGGGTGGATACTTCCCCTGCCTGGACCACGCCATACCGCCAGATGTGCCGCTGGAAAACTATAAATACTTCATCAATCTGCTCAGAGAAATCGGCGGAAAAGACAAACTGCCTGAATAAAGCAGTTTTTGAAATCTTTTGGCGCTGTCATTGGTAGTCAATATGGCGGCAAAAGGAGAATAAGCCGGTGAGTCAAAAACGCATAAATGTGGGCATTATCGGTCCGGGGAACATTGGCACAGACCTGATGTACAAAATCGTCAGGTATTCCAAGTACATGAACCTGAAAATCATCGTCGGCATCTATGCCACATCGGAAGGGCTGAAAATCGCCAGTAAACTCGGCATCGCAAACTCCAGCGGGGGCATTGATGCGCTCCTCAGCGATAAAAGTATCCGGATTGCCTTTGATTGCACTACCGCCAGCGCCCATTTTAAGAACGCCGAGCTACTGAAGGAGGCGGGCATCAAGGCTATTGACCTGACGCCGGCGGCGGTGGGACCTTACGTTTGCCCGGTGGTAAATATGGGGGAGCACATTGATGTCCCCAATATCAACCTGATGACCTGCGGCGCGCAGGCGACAGTGCCAATCGTTGCCGCCATCAGTTCGGTCACCGGGGTAACCTATGCCGAGATAGTGGCGACAATTGCGAGTAAGAGCGCCGGACCGGGCACCCGCCAGAACATTGACGAGTTCACCCAGACCACCGCCCGCACCCTGGAAATCGTGGGGAAAGCAGAAAAAGGCAAAGCAATCATCATTCTTAATCCGGCGGAGCCGCCTATCCTGATGAGAAACACCATTTATACCGCAGTGAAAGAGCAGAAGAAAGATGAGATTATCGCCGCGGTAAATAAAATGGCGAAGAAAGTTCAGCAGTACGTGCCAGGCTATCGGCTGCGCGTGCCGCCCATCTTTGACGATGATAAAGTGACCACCATGATTGAGGTGGAGGGCGCCGGCGAATACCTGCCCAAATATAGCGGCAACCTTGATATTGAGACATCCGCGGCGCTGGCGGTGGGTGACCTTGTCGCCAGGAAAATGCTGGAGAAGGAGGGCTAATAAGATGCCGGCGAAGAAGGGATTTGTCAGAATCGTTGATAATACCATGCGTGATGGCAGTCACGCCGTCAAGCACCAGTTCACCGTGGCGGACGTTACCGCAATAGCCTCAGCACTGGATGACGCCGGCGTCCCGGCAATTGAGGTTTCCCATGGGGATGGGCTTGCCGGGCATTCTTTCCAGTACGGCTTTGCCCGTGAGACGGACGAAGCCAAGATTACTGCCGTCAAGAAGGCAGTCAAGAAAGCCAAGGTATCAGTGCTCCTGCTCCCCGGCATCGGCACCCGGAAAGACCTGCAGAAAGCCGTGGAATGCGGCGCACAGATTGTGAGAATAGCCACTCACTGCACGGAAGCCGATATTTCCGAACAGCACGTCAAAATGTCCAAAGAAATGGGACTGGAGGTCTTTAGTCTTCTCATGATGAGCCACATGGAGCCGCCGGCAAAGCTTTTGGAACAGGCGAAGCTGTGTGAAAGCTATGGCGCTGATGCGGTCTATCTGATGGATTCCGCCGGTGCTCTTATTCCTGACACCGTCCGCGAAAGGGTAAGCGCCCTGAAAAACGGTTTGAAGATTCCGGTGGCTTTTCACGCCCACAATAACCTGGGGCTGGGCATCGGCAACACGCTGGCGGCGGTGGAAGAGGGAGCAACTATTGTGGACGCCTGTGTGTGCGGACTCGGCGGCGGCGCTGGCAATGCCCAGGAGGAAGTCCTGGTGGCGGCGCTGGACCGGGCGGGCTATGAAACCGGCATAGACCTGTACAAGATAATGAACGCCGCGGAAGAAGTGGTTACACCCCGCATGACCCGCCCCCAGATTATTGATAAGGCGTCCCTGGCATTGGGCTATTCCGGCGTCTATTCCAGCTTTCTCCTGCACACTTACCGGGCGGCAGAGAGGTTCAAGGTGCCGCCGATGGAGATATTGCTGGAGCTGGGCAGGCTGAAAACAGTCGGCGGTCAGGAAGACCTGATTGTGGATGTCGCTTATAAACTGTCACAAAGGAAATAGCTGAGAGGAAAAAGCAGTGCGAAAAGAGAATTTTCTGAAACAGAAGCTGTCAGCCGGGAAATTTGCTCTGGGGGTCTTCTGTGAAATCCCTTCTGCGGCGGTCATCAATATCATCGGCTGTGCCGGTATTGATTTTGTCATCATTGACTCAGAGCACGGGCCAATCAGCATGGAGACCGCTGAAGATATGATTAGGGCGGCGGAGGTGGAAAAGATGAGCCCGATTATCCGTGTGGGGGAGAACCACCCGTGGTTGATATTGCGAGCGCTGGATATCGGGGCGCACGGGGTCCAGGTGCCTCAAATCAGCACCAGGGAGCAAGCCCAGCAGGCGGTGCGCTATGCCAAGTATGCGCCGCTGGGGGAGCGGGGGCTTTCTCCTTTCACCCGCGCCGGCGCCTATTCTCTCCAGAAATCCACTACTCACACCGCCGAGGCGAACAAGAACACCATGGTCATCCTTAACGTTGAGGGGGTGGAGGGCATCCGGAATCTGGATGAAATCCTGAAAGTGGAGGGGGTTGATGTCGTTTTCGTGGGACCTTATGACCTCTCCCAGTCCGTGGGCAAGCCGGGCAAGGTAGATGACCCCGCGGTGGTTGATGCCATACGGAAATGCGCCCAAAAAATCCGCGCGGCGGGGAAAGTGGCGGGATGCTTTGCGCGGGACCCCGCCATGCTGAAGCTCATTGTTGACTGTGGCTATCAGTATGCCACCTATCTCGTTGACGGGGCATTGCTGCTACAAGCCTGCGAGCAGGCAAACGCGGCTTTCAAATCATATCTCAGGACCTAGTGCTCAGAGGGAATTAAAGAGGGGGCGCAACGCCCCCTCTAGCTATCAAGACGGCCGTTACTTCTTAGCTTTGCCCCTGGCGCCCCGGCGGGCGGGCTTATAGCTCGTCACCTTTTCCATCGCCTTTCTGGCGCCCTGCAGGATGAAGGTGTCAGCGCTATCAATGGTATTGAAAATAAAACCCTTGTCCAGCGCCCACTCAAAGGTATCCATCGTGGTGTACATGCCGGCTGGTTTGCCGTATTTTTGTGCGGCTTCAAAGACACGGTCAATTGCCCTGACATAGCGCGGATTGTCCCACTGCGGCGGGATGCCGAGCCCCATGCAGGAAGAAAGGTCCCAGGGACCGATGTACACCGCGTCTATTCCGGGCACAGAAAGGATGTCATCAAGGTTTTTCAGCGCCTCCTCAGTCTCAATCTGCGGGATAACCATGACCTCATCATTGGCGGTTTTATAGTATGAGGGGTCAAACATGCCGGCACGCCGCGGACCGAAGCCCCTGATGCCCACCGGCGGGTATTTGCAGGCTTTCACCACATTTTCCGCCTCTTCTTTGGTGTTAATCCACGGCAGAATGACTCCGTATGCGCCGATGTCCAGAACGCGTTTTATGCCCACCGGGTCACTCCACTGCGGACGGACGATGGGCACACAGTCTGTGCCGTTCATCGCCTGAAGCATACACTGAAGGGTCTCAAATCCCATGGGGGAGTGCTCCATGTCCAGGAGGAGCCAGTCAAACCCCACCCGTGAGAGCATCTCCGCCACATCCGGATGCCCCAACCCGACAAAGGTGCCCGTGGTTATCTTTCCCTGCTGTAGCTTTTTCTTAAGAGGATTCTTCACTTAAGTATCTCCTGCGAATTAAAGTAGTTTGATTGTTATTTTGTTTCCTGGAGGAATTTTTTCAGCTTTGCCTGGAATTTTGGCGTGTCCCATACTTCCGGGTTGACCATGGTGACCGGCTTTTCTCCACGCATGAGCTGGACAATCTGGTTAGTGATTTCCTGCCACATGGTCAGGTAGAACTCATCTGTCAGCGCGATGGAGTGGGGAGTGAGGATGACGTTATCCAGCTTGAAGAGCGGATTGTCACGGGGAGTAGGCTCCTGTTCAAAGACATCTATCCCGGCGCCCTTAATCCAGTTCTCTTTCAGCGCTTTCACCAGGGCGGCTTCATCCACCACCGGACCGCGGGATGTATTGATGAGGAAGGCGGTCTGCTTCATCTTCTTCAGTTCTTTTTCGCCCACGAGGTGTCTGGTTTTTTCATTCAGAGGGCACATGATGCTGACGAAATCAGATTCCGCCAGCACGGTGTCCATGTCAGTGAGCTTCACATCCACGTCAGCCAGTGCCTCAGGCTTCAGATACGGGTCATAGGCGATATGCTTCATGCCCCACGGTTTGGCAAGACGGAACATCTCATGCCCGATATTGCCCACGCCGATGGCGCCCAGCGTTTTGCCGGTAAGCCCCAGCCCGGGATAGTTTTTTCTCCCCGCGTCCCAGTCACCACTGCGGGTCACACGGTCTTTGATGAGCAGTCTGGTGGCGAGGGCGAGGATGAAAGCCATGATGCCGGTGGCTACCGGCCGGCGAACGGCATTAGGGATGATGAGCAGAGCCACGCCGGCGTCAGTACAGGCGGGGACATCAACCATGTCATACCCCACACCGCCGCGGTTGAGTGATAGAAGCCGCTCACTCGCCATCAAGGTCTTCCGCGTCCACTTCGGCGCGAAGGTGATGACCATGTCAAAGCCCTGCGCCTGCTCCGGCGTTACCTCCGGCAGGTATTCTGACATCGTCCTGTATTCCAGATTGGGCACATTGTCCAGCAAAGACGGTCCGGGTCCGGGGCTGATTGATTTGCCGTCTTTGTCAAAAAGGTCGCGGGTTAAGCCGACTATCGCCTTGCGTGCCACAGGTGCCTCCTCAATAATTAGCCCGGCCTCTAGCGGGTTTTGGACAGGTGCCGGACAATAATCACCAGTATTATAGTAGAGTCACCGGAATAGTGCAAAACGTGGGCTGGTGGCTGAGGCAGGCAGAGACTAAAGCGCTTCACGCGGTTTCTTTCCACTCCTGAGCAGGAGCGCACAGATAAGTGTTGATGTCAGCATGATGCCGGCGGTGACGGAGAACGTGGTGGCAAAGCTGAAGCGGTCAATGAGGTTACCGATGACCGGCGTGAAGACACCGGCTCCCTCCATCGTGCCGAAGAAATAAATACCGAGCATGGTGGAGCGGTTGCTGGTGGTGGTATGGTCAACGACAAATGCCTGGGAGGCGGAAGTATTGATGTACATCACCAGACCCACACCCACGAGCAAAGCCCACATGGCTATCCCTGCCGGCGTTACGGTAAGCAGGTAAACCGCAGGCGCCCCCAGAAGACACACGGTCAGGATAACTGAAAGCCGCCCGAAACGGTCAGAGAGATAACCGCCCAGCGGACCGCCGAAGAGCCCGGTGCCGTAAATGAGAGAGATTGATGCCGCCGCCGCCTCTTTGCTGATGCCGTAGTGGTCAACAAAATATAGCGGGATAAATGAGATGACAGAGACAATTGCAGACTGGGTCACCGTGCTCAGGACGATAAGCGTTATCAGGCGGCGCATCCTTCCCGGCACGGAAGGCTCTTGGTCTGCGGCGTTTTTAGTGGTGCGCTCCCTCTTGATTTCCGGCACACGGCGTTTCAGGACCGTGTAGAAAAACACGCCGAAGATGATGGAGGGCAGCGCCATGGTGATGAAAGTGCCACGCCAGCTCCACGCGGCGGCAATGCCCGCGGCGATGAGCGGGGTGAGGAAAAAGCTGATACTGCCGCCCATCATATGCAGACCCAGCGCCCACCCCCGCCGCCTGGGCTCAACGACAGCTGAGATGACTGTGGGAGAGGTGGGATGATAGCCCCCGCCGGCGATACCCATCAGAACCAGACCGATGATGAGGAGAAGGTAAGTGTAAGAGAGTCCAATTATGAGCGCCGCCACGCCCACGCCAACGATGCTCAGGGTGAGCAGAAACCGCGACCCGGCACGGTCAGCGAGCCAGCCGGCAGGCAATTGGCTGAAGCCATATGACAGGCTGAAGGCTGACATCAGGAGACCGGAGCGGGTGTAATCAAGGGCAAACTCATCGCGAATAAATGGCAGTAGTGGCGTGGGCAAAGCAGTGGTCAGGTGATGCGCAAGGTGCGCCAAGATAAAGAGGGGCACCATGCCATTGAAAAACGAACGCAGATTGCTGAACCTGTTGATGGGCGTTTCCTTTCTGAGTGCTATTTCACGGGCGCTCTGGTCTCAGCCGCTTTTTCAACCCTTACTGCGCAGACCTTGAACTCCGGGATTTTAGCTACCGGGTCAAGGGCGGGGTTAGTGAGCTGGTTGGTGGGGCTTTCAGCAAAGTGGAAGGTCATGAAGACCACTCCCGCCAGGGAAGCCTCTGTCACCTTCGCCCTGGCAATTACGGTGCCCCGCCGTGAGGTGATTTTAACCATATCTCCGTCTGAAATGCCCAGTCTGGCGGCATCTTCTGGGTTGATTTCCACCAACTCTTCATTGCGGAAGGTGCGCAGACCGCTCACCCTGCGGCTCATCGTGCCGGTATGGTAATGGAAGAGACTGCGCCCGGTGGTGAGGATGAGCGGATATTCCTCATCAGGCATCTCTGCTGATGGCTTGTACTCAAGGGCGGTGAATTTGCCTTTGCCGCGGGTGAAGGTCTTTGTGTGGAGAATGGGCGTTCCGGGGTGCTCCGGGGTGGGGCAGGGCCATTGCAGACCGCCCGTATCCAGGCGCTTATATGAAATGCCTGCGTAGCTCGGCGTGACGCTGGCAATCTCATCCATGATTTCAGAGGGATGATTGAACTGGAATCCCTTTTCTTTACCCATCTTTTGCGCCAGCTGGCAGATAATCCACCAGTCAGGTTTAGCATCACCGACAGGTGCAATCGCCTGGCGCACCCGCTGGACGCGGCGGTCGGTATTGGTGAAGGTGCCGTCCTTCTCGGCAAAGCTCACTCCGGGCAGGATGACATGAGCAAAGCGCGCCGTCTCCGTGAGGAAAAAGTCCTGCACCACGAGGAGCTCCAGCTTCTCCAGGGCATGTTCGGCGTGCTTCGCCTCGGGTTCGGTGAGCACTGGGTTTTCACCCATGATATACATGGCTTTAATCTGTCCTTTGTGGGCGGCGTCAAAGATGTCCAGGATAGTCATCCCCGGCTTGGCAGGCGGCAGAGGATAGCCCCAAGCTTTCTCAAACTTCTGCTTGACGGCGGGGTCAGCGACAGGCTGGTAGCCGGGATAGACATTGGGCAGACCGCCCATATCGCAGGCGCCCTGTACGTTGTTTTGCCCGCGCAGGGGGTTCACACCGCTCCCCGGCTTGCCGATATTCCCGGTGAGCATGGCTAGATTGGCGATGGCGAGGACATTGTCCGTCCCGTGTGAGTGCTGGGTGATGCCCATGGCATAGAAAATAGACGCCGGTTTGTTCGTGGCGTATAGGCGGGCGGCTTCAATAATCCTGTCCCTGGGCACGCCGGTGATGCGCTCCACGGTGTCCAGGTCAAAGCTCTTGAGCGACTCTCTGAAGGCGTCAAAGTTCTCGCACCGCTCGGCAATGAACGAAGAATCAAGCAGTCCTTCGTCAATGATAACGCGGCACATGCCCATGATAAGCGGCACATCGGTGCCCGGGCGCTGTCTCAACCAGAGCTCAGCGTGGCGGACAAGGTCAATCTCACGCGGGTTGATGACGATGAGTTTGGCAGTGCCCTTGCGGACGGCTTTCTTCATCTCAAAGGCGATGACCGGGTGCGCCTCTGTGGTGTTCGTGCCGATGGCGAGCATGCACCGGGTATCTTTAATATCCGTGATGGAGTTAGTCATTGCCCCGCTTCCGAAGCTTGCCGCCAGACCGGCGACCGTGGGGCTATGTCAGAGGCGGGCACAGTGGTCTATGCTGTGCGTCCCCAGTACCGCGCGGGTGAACTTCTGCATGAGGTAGTTCTCCTCATTGGTGCACTTGGCGGAAGAGATGACGGCAACCTCCTCCGGCTTGTAAGTAGCCAGTTTTTCCGCCACAAACCCCAATGCCTCGTCCCATGTCGCCCTGACGAACTCGCCGTTCTTTTTAATCAGGGGGCTGGTGAGGCGGTCAGGATGGGTGACATATTCCGTGCTCCCATAGCGCCCCTTCACGCAGAGCCTGCCCTTGCTGGCAGGGTTGTTTCTATCTCCTCTCACTGAGACAATTTGCCCGCCGCGAGTGCCCAGATACATGGTACAGCCCACGCCGCAGTAGGCGCAGGTAGTGAGCACTTCCTGCGTGGGCATGGTGGTCTGTTTGGGCACGAGCGCCGCCACCGGACAGCGGACGACGCATTCGCCGCAGGAGCGGCAGATTGATTCCATGAATGGCTTGTCGCCAAACGTGCCCACGTGGGTGGCAAAACCGCGGTAAATAAGGTCAATGGCGTTCACCATGGTCACTTCATCACAGGCGCGGACGCACCGGGCGCACAAGATGCAGTAATTGCGGTCAAGCTTGAAGAAGGGATTGCTGTCATCAATCTGCACTTTCTTTTCAATCCGGGGCAGGCGCCTTTCCGTAATGCCCAGGTAGGCGGCTACTTTTTGGAGCTCACAGCGCTGATTTTTAACGCAGGTGAGGCAGTCCATGGGGTGGTCAGAGATAAGCAAATCAAGGACAGTGCGGCGCACCTCGTTGAGGGCGGGGGTCTCCGTGCGCACCACCATGCCATCTGTGGCGGGCGTGGTGCAGGAGGTGGGGAAGCCGCGCATTCCGTCAATCTCAACAATGCATAGCCGGCAGCTACCGTATGGCTCCAAATCAGGGTCATGGCAGAGGGTGGGGACATAGATGCCTGCCGCCTGCGCCGCCTCAAGGACGGTGGCACCTTTCTCAATCTCTACCTTTTGGCCGTTGATTGTTAAGTTAATTTTTTCCATCGCTCTTATTCTTTTCCAGTGTCCTCCGGTGGTTTTGCCGGCGGTCTGGAAGCCGTCACCGGCACCGGCTCGGCAGGCACGTCAATCTTTTCGCCGGACACTTTGGCCACGGCGCTGAACCGGGAAGGGCAGACATCAAGGCAGGTGCCGCACTTGATGCATTTCTCCTGGTCAATGATGTGCACCATCCGCTTGCCGCCTTTGATAGCATCAACTGGACAATTCTTCAGGCAGATGCCACAGCCCTGGCACTTGTCAGGCAGGACATAGTAAGAGGTGAGGGCGACACAGCTTAATGCCGGGCATCTTTTTTCATTGATATGGGCTTCATACTCATCTCTGAAATAGCGGATGGTGGTGAGGACGGGATTGGGTGCGGTCTGCCCCAGCCCGCAGAGGGAGCCAGCTTTCACCTGCTGGCCAAGCTGCTGGAGCGTCTCAACATCGCCCGGTTTGCCTTTGCCATTGCAGATATTGGTCAGGATATCCAGCATCTGCTTGGTGCCCAATCGGCACGGCACGCACTTACCGCAGGACTCTGACTGGGTGAAGGTGAGGAAGTAGCGGGCGATGTCCACCATGCAGGTGTTCTCATCCACTACAATCATGCCGCCTGACCCCATGATTGAGCCGGCTTTGGTCAGGTTCTCATAGTCCACGGGGAGGTCCAGATAGCTTGCCGGGATACAGCCGCCGGAGGGACCGCCGGTCTGGACGGCTTTGAATTTCTTATCGTTCAGGATGCCGCCGCCGATGCCGAAGACGATTTCTTTGAGCGGTATGCCGAGCGGCACCTCAATCAGCCCGGTGCGTTTGATTTTGCCGGCGAGGGCGAACGTTTTTGTCCCCTTGCTTTTTTCAGAGCCGTAACGGGCATACCATTCGCCGCTGTTCTGGAAGATGGCGGAAACATTGCCCCACGTCTCCACGTTATTGATGTTCGTGGGTTTGCCCCACAGCCCCGCCTGTGCCGGGAAGGGCGGGCGGCTTCTGGGCATACCCCGCTTGCCCTCAATAGATGCCATAAGGGCGGTCTCCTCACCGCAGACGAACGCCCCGGCGCCTCGCCTGATTTCCAGGTGGAAGCTGAAGCCGGAGCCAAGGATATCATCGCCAATCAAGCCAAGCTCAACCGCCTGTTTCAAGGCGGTCTCAAGTCGCTCCACGGCGAGGAATTTCTCCGCACGGCAGTAGACATACCCCTGGTGTGCGCCGATGGCATACGCGCCGATAATCATGCCTTCTAGGACGGAATGGGGGTCACTTTCAAGCAGGGCGCGGTTCATGAAAGCGCCGGGGTCGCCCTCATCGGCATTGCAGATAATATACTTGGTGTTTCCGGGGGCTTTGCGGCACAGCTCCCACTTGAGTCCGGTGGCAAAGCCCGCCCCACCTCTCCCCCTCAAGCCGGACTTCTTCACCTCCTCAATGATGGCTTCCGGCGTCATGGAAAAGGCTCGCACCACGCCGCTGTAGCCGCCCTGAGCAATGTAGTGATTGACATTCTCCGGGTCAATCAGACCGCAGTTGCGCAGGACCACTCTCACCTGGGGCTTGAGCATGGGCAGTTCATACAGGTCCGGGATGCCGTCAACGCTCTCTTTTCCGATTTTGCCCAGCGCCAGGTCAGGGCGGGGGTTATCATTGATGACATAGTCTTCAATAATCTGTGACGCCGTTTCCGGAGTGAGGTTGCCATAGTAGATGTGGGGTTTACCCGGCTTATTGATATTGATGAGCGGCTCCACACAGCACAGCCCGATACAGCCCACATGGGTGATGGTGGCTTCAGCGCCTTTTTCTTTCAACCGGTTATTGATGGCGTCAAGGACAGCAAAAGCTCCCGCGGCACGGCCACACGTGCCCGAACCAATGACGATGCGCGGTTTCTGACTTTTTTCCAGGGCTTCCCATTCGGCAAGTGCCTGCTTCTTCAGTTCTGCGTAGGTCTTTCTCATCGTCTCCACCCTATCTGCCCTTGCCCAGGATTTCTCTCACTTTAGCCGGCGTCATGCGGCCGTACACATTGTTATTGATCACCATGACCGGCGCCAGTGCGCATGAGCCAAAACAGGCGGCGGTCTCTAGGCTATATTCCATATCCTCAGTGGTCTGCCCGTCCTTGATGCCCAGCTGTTTTTCCACCTCTTCCACGATACGCGGCGCCCCTCTCACGTGACAGGCGGTACCGCGGCACACCATGATTTTGTTTTTGCCAGAAGGGGCGAACTTGAACTGGGCGTAAAAGGTAGCCACCCCGAAGATGGTGCTCTCTGAAATACGGAGGAACCTGCTGACCAGCCCTATTGCTTCTGATGGCAGATAACCGAACTCCCTCTGGACTTCCTGCAGGATGACAATGAGCTCATCTTTCTGCCCGCGGTGGCGGGACAGTATTTTGTTTACCTTTGCGCTGTCAGCTGTTTTCACAGGTTATGGTCTCAATTCTACGTGCAGGGCAATGGGCTACATGAATGTAGCGGACTGCTTCTTCATGATGAACTTACTTTTGCTCTTTTTCGGCGGGCGTGGCGCGGGCTTAATGAGCTTTCTCATCTGGCACTGCAGACAGCGTTTGCCTTCACTCATGGCGGCGGCTTCAGAGTAGCCCAGCTCTACCTCTGCGAAGTTGGTTATGCGCTTTTCAACAGGCAGAGCTGGCATCTTGGGTCTCACCCGCTCAAAGAAGCCCTCTTCCTTGCCCACGCAGGGGTCAAACTGGTGCTTGCGCTCCAGCTCTTCACTGATGTCTCCATTACCGCCCAGGTATTTATCTATCTCTGAGGCGGCTTTTCTGCCCGCGGCGATAGCCTCAATCACGGATGCCGGTCCGGACACGGCGTCTCCGCCCGCCCACACCCCGGGCACGCCAGTGAAGAGGGTTTCCGGGTCAGCTTTGATGGTGTTGCCGCGCTCAATCTTGAGGTTGAAGCCGGCGGGGATGTCAGGCTGTTGACCGATGGCGGCGATGACGGTATCAAACTCCAATGAGAACTCACTGCCTTTGATGGGCACCGGGCGCCTTCTGCCGCTGGCATCCGGCTCGCCAAGCTCCATGCGGATACAGATAAGATTGATTCCTTTCTTACCGCTGACCACTTCAACTGGCGCGGCGAGGAAGAGGAACTTGATGCCTTCCTCATGGGCGGCTTCCACCTCTTCCGGGCTCGCTGGCATCTCAGCCCGGGTGCGCCGGTAGATGATGGTCACCTCTTTAGCGCCCAGGCGCAGGGACGTGCGCGCGGCATCAATGGCAACGTTGCCCCCACCGATGACGGCTACCTTTTCACCGGATTTCATCCCGGGGGTCAGTTTAACCTCTCTCAGGAAGGTGGCGCCGTCAATGACGCAGGCTTGGTCTTCTCCTTTGCATCCCATCTTGAGGCCCTTGTGCGCGCCGGGCGCGACAAATATGGCATGGTAGCCTTCTTTAAACAGGCGGTCAAGTGATTCAACTTTTGTATTCAGCCTGATATCCACGCCAACTGCTTTGATTTCATTTATCTCCTCCTCCAGTTTCTCCGGGGGCAGGCGGTAGTCAGGGATGCCCACGCGCATCATTCCCCCGGCGACTGGTAGAGCTTCAAACACGGTGACGGTATGCCCCTGTTTTGCCAGGTAATAGGCGGCGGTGAGCCCGGCAGGACCGGCGCCGACCACTGCCACCCTCTTCCCTGTGGGCGGCAGTTTTTTAGCATACAGCTTCCAGGAGATACCGCCGTATTCCGCGGCTGCCAGCTTGAGCCACTTGATGGCGATGGGTTCGTTCAGAAAATTGCGGCGGCAGGCGGTCTCGCACGGGTGTATGCAGACCCGGCCCAGCGTGCCCGGGAAGGGTACCTTTTCTCTGATGACGGCAAGGGCTTCCGCAAACTTCCCCTCACCGCACAGGCGGACATAGCGGGGCGCATCAATATGAGCCGGGCAGGCGTAGCTACAGGGATTGGTTATCTCCTCCCAGTTCACATCCGGTTTCCACATGGCTTTCTTGTCCATCAGGGCGCCGGTGGGACAGACTTCAACACAGGCACAGCAGTACTTGCATCCTGAGCTGGGAAGGGTCTTGCCGTCTGCGGGCTCGGGCCAGCGCGAGCCATTATGGTCAACCATTTTTATGGCTTCAATACCTCTTAATTCTTTGCATGCTTTGACACAGCGCCCGCAACTGATGCATAGATTGTAATCCCGCTCATAAAGCGGGTTCTCCGTGTCTACCGGCACGTTGCGGTATTTCCAGTCGCACTCCTCACCTTCAATCCAGATATAGTCCACCACCTGCTGGAGCTCACACTGCTCATTCTTGGGGCAGAGGACACAGCGCTGGTTGACGGAGACGTTGCGCAGACAGATGTCATAGGGGCTACAGCGGTCGCGCCGCTCACAGATGAGACAGCCGCAGGGATGCTCGGCGAGGATTTTTTTCAGGCCTTCACGCCGTTTTTGGGCTAACTGCGGGGAGTCAGTGTGGACAGTCATGCCCTCAGCGACCAGCGTATTGCAGGAAGTGACCGGCTCAGCTTTACCCTCAATTTCCACGATGCAGAGGTTACAGGTGGCGTCAGGGGTAAGCATGGGATGGTAGCAGATGGTGGGAATGTAAATGCCGAGCTGTTGTGCGGCTTCAAGAATCGTCTTCCCTGCGTCCACCTCCGCCGTCTGGTTATCTATGGTCAATTTGACTTTGCTCACTGATTCCTCCTGCATATCTATGTTCTAGCCGCGCCGGGCGGAAGCCTCTGCTTCCTTGAGAAGCTTTACCAGCTTGCGGCTCACGGTTTCACAGACTACTATTATATCCTCTGGGGGCAGAAAATGTGAAATCGTGCGGTCAAGGAGAATGTTTCCTTCCGGCGGAAACTCTGCGTCTCCCCGCCACAGCACGAAGGTAACGGGCACTCTGGGGAAGGCATTAATGGTTGCTGAGACATCTCCAAAGTCAGCCCGGCGGCCTCCCAGTTTTTCCGCCACCGGTGTCAGTCTCTGAGGCTCACCGCCAAAGGCTTTGACAAATGGTTTTATTGCCCTCTGAGAAAAGGTGGGATAGTAGCCGGCACCTTCAGAAAGTTCTTTGTATGAAATCAGGTTATGGGAGATAGGAACGTCTTGTGCCGTGATGAAGTAGTGCAGGATAAGAATTTTGTCCCGTATCTGGACTTCCTCTCGTGAATCGGCAGTTGATATTTCGCCGCCCGGGACGGTGATGAGATAAGGCTGGTTCAGATAGACCAGCTCTACCGCTTGCCGCGAGGGATGAAAAACCGCCCCGCTGTTATGGCACTGCTGTGCAATGTCAATGGTCGCCAGTTGCTCACGGGCAAGCCGCAGGGAAAGCTCATATCCATATCCGGGCGGTTTGCTATCTGCAGCCACAGCAAGCTCTCTGCTTTCTGCCAGCATAGTATTGTCTACATTATACGGCGGAAACCCGTTTTTAGCTATATGTCCAGCCAGGAGTGGGAATAAAGCGATTCTCCCATGAGGACCCTGGTGGTCTTGGCATATTTTACCTGTTCTTCAGTGAGCGTGGCATAGTCAGGCTTCTGTCCGTCCATGATGCCATGCACCAGTTTTATGATGTCCGGGCGTTCCCCTCTGGCGATTTTGATGAGTTCAGTGTCAAAAGCATCCACAATAGAGGCATACAGCCCGTACTTCATCAGCATGACGAGGTAGGTGCGGTTCAGCCAGGGTCTGAGGTTATTAGGGGTGCCGTTGGAAATATTGGAAAGCCCCACCACCGTGCGGCAACCCGGGGCAATATCGCTTACCATGGACGTGAACTCAAGGCAGGCTTTCACCTGGTTGATTTCCACTGATACCGGGCTGACGATGGGGTCAATCCAGATTTTTTCATTGGGGATGCCCATCTGGTTGGCTTTATAGACAAAGTCTACCGCCAGCATGGCTCTCTCATTAGCGTCACGCGGCATGCCTTCCGCTCCCCACAGGAGGGCAATAACATTGGCGTTATAGGCTTTGGCGAGCTTCAGTCCCGGCTCAATGCGGTCTGGCTGGAGGGAAATGGAGTTGATTAGCGGCTCTTTCTTGGCGGTCTTCAGCCCGGCTTCCATCGCCAGGAGGTTGGTGGTGTCAAGAGATAGCGGTTTGTCTGTCACTGCCTGGACAGTATTGACCACCCACTGCATAAAGGTATCGCCTTCCTTGCGCGCCGGGCCAATGTTCAGGTCAAGGTAGTCCATGCCGGCGCTGGCTTCAGCTTTTGCCATCTCCTGGATGGGTCCGGCGTTTCTCTCTTTGAGCGCCGGGCCAATTGTTTTTGACATGATGTTGATGTTTTCTCCGATGAGAATCATCGCCTCCCTCCTATGCTTTCCATGATTTCAGGTAAGCCGGGATGTGAGCTCCTTCCCTGGGACCGACCATGATTTCCCAGCCGGCTAGCTCTTCCTCCAGACCACCGCTCTCCTGAGCGATATATCCCGGTATGACCAGCTTCTTGTGCTTGACTTTGGTCTCAATACCGCTCTTTTTGACAAAGGAGGCGATGGTGTCTGCCCCGAACTTGCCGGCAGCCCAGGCGGTCATGACGGAAAGGCCTTCTGTGTCCTTTACCATGAGCCAGGCGGGGACCTTGCTGTTTTCAATTTCGCCAGTGACGATGAAGTAAGTTAGCGAGAAGTTAGAAGTGATGAGGACGGGTGAGTCTTCTTTGGGGTTATTGATTTCATATATGCCTTCCTTGGTGGCGAGCGGGCGCTGGGGGTCAGTGAAGATGTTCATCCGTTCCACCAGGAGCGGGAACAGGCTCTCTCCTTTGAAATCAGAGAGCACGATGATGCCGGCATATTTGGCGATGAAAACCGAGGCAATGAGGGCTTCTTTCAGGGGGTCATCGGTCATCTCGCAGGGGAAGACGATGGTGGGGAAGCCCAGTGCGCGCACTTTCTGGAGTGCCGCCTTGCGGATGATGACCTGGTCTTCAAAGGCTTTGCGTAAAGTCCTGGCACCTGAATCAAGGACGATATTTTTGATGCCAGCCCTGGTCAGTTTATCGGTGAGCTGAATGAGCCCTTCAAGGTTGTCAGCCTTAGCCACCAACGGGCAGGAGGTCTCTTTAGCCAGCGTGGCAACGCGGTCAACGTTTTCTGCCGTGGCGGCATAGATGAGCGGCTTACGTTCGGCGCTGATTTTGAGCGCCGCGGCGAGGTTATCTGCACTGGCACTCATCAGGATGATGCCGCAGGCAACCGCCTGTTTGACTTTGCTGACAGTGTCAGTGAATTTCTGGGGGTCTCCGGACTCGTTCTTGATGGCGATAAGCTCCGGCGCAAGGCAAAGCCCCACCCTCTCATATTTGAACAGTTTGAACTTCTCCAGCCGGGCGTCCTTTTCGCTCTCGCTCATAACGTCAGTGATGAGCATGGCGATGCCGGGAGGGTTCTCAAACCTCTTTTCATGCCGGAATAGCACCGTTTCACCGCCCACTTTCAAAGGCTTCTCGCCCACCCCGATGGTTACCGGCAGGATAGGTGGTGCTGACGCCTCTGCCAGTTTGACTTTGGCTTCTTCCGAGACGTGGGGACAGGCAGCCAGCTCCGCCTTACCCGAAGCCAGGTTCATGGCAAACGCAAGGCACGTAGGCACACCGCATTCGCCGCAGTTGGTCTTGGGCAGTAGCTTGAAGATTTCTATTCCGGTAGGTGACATTATTGACTCCTTTCTTTTAGCCCAGCAGGGGTTCCATTTTCAGGGCCGGATGGTCTTTTTCCTGGAGGAAAGGCAGGATGGCTTCTTCTGTGGTTCCGATAGTCTCATCCGCAATCCGGTCCAATAGGTCAGGCACGCCCAACTCCTCAGCGCGTTTCTTGAAGCGTTCAGCGATTTCCTCCTTCAGTGATTTGGGCATCCAGACGAGCCTCAATAAACCGCCATCGCCGATGAGGAACTTGCGCTGGGTGATGTTATATTTACCGTGTCCGACAAACCCCGGGGTGCTAACGCCGCCGCCAATTGTGCCGGCTAAGGTGGTGAACTTCATGCCACAGGGAGTCTCGCCCGTGTATTCACGGTTCACTGTCATGATGCCGTTGCACAGCGGCAGGATGGCGGCAATGCATTCGCAACAGCCGCACGTGGTCATGGGGTCATTGACGATGCTGTAAAAATAGTAGTGGTCTATCTTGCCGCGGGAGGCTTTCGTGACGAACTCGTCCACACCTTTCCACCTCCCCAGCTTGGCATCAATGGTCTCTCCTTTGGGCACTGGCTGGTTGGGACCGGTGGGGTTAATTTCATTTGACGCTTTGCAGTCCATCCAGTTGTAAGAGCCACACAATCCGGTTCTTTCAGGGCTGATGACGCAGACATGGCTGGGAGCAAATGATTGGCACAGCGTGCAGGAGTAATACGTGTCTGTGGTCTCATCCGTCATGCCTTCAATCCTGGCATCTCTTATGGCGTAGACTGCCTTGGCTTTTTCCACCATTTCTTTTACTTTAGCTTCGTCAGTGTAGAGTTTTACCTGCATCTTATCAAAGATTCTGCCGAAGTCCTGGTGGAGCTTGGCATGGAGGATGACGCCGATGTGCTCCAGCTTGAAACCTTTTGCCGCCGCCTGCTTGCTGATGCGCAGCCAGGCGATATCTCTCTGCCCAATGTGCATCACGCCCTGTGCGTAGTTGATGAGGTGGTGAATCTGCCGTTCAAGGATAGGTTCATAGTCCTCCTGCATGTTTCTGCCTGCCACCTCAACGACAATGGCAAGGGGCAGGCAGGAGCCAGCCGGGACATCAGTCAGTTCCTTTCCAATAACTTCAATTTTGCCGTCTTCCACCTCGTCCATGCGCTTGCTGGTGACCCATTCCACCATCGGCGTTCTGCCGCCGCCGCACTCCAGCTGGACGTCCTCTTTGCGTACTCTTTCACCCTCAAACGCGGGACCGTAAGCCACCGGTATGGGTAGCTCCGTGACGGTCACTTTAAGCCCTCTCACTTCAATCGCCCGGGCGATGATTTTGTCATGGGGGACATTGGAGACGACATGCTCATAAGTGCAGATGCCGGTGGGCAGTATCTCCGGAATGGGCGTGTCAGCAATGGTGGGGAAGCCGAAGTTCACCGCACCCGCGGCATTGGCGTACCACTCATCAGTGACATGTCCCAGTGGCAGAGCAAAGGCGAAGATGCGGTCCTTATTATAGATGAGCACTTTCCTGAAGTCCCCCGGCTCAATGCCGCCGAAGGAGAGGGCGGCGCGGGTGGCAAAGCCCATGGCGAATACCGCCGAGGTGATATCCGGGCCGAAGGAGACCAGGCGAGTGGGCCAGCCAATCTGCACCCCGGCCTCAACCAGTTGCTCGGAGAAACGTTTGCCGTTGTTCTCCGCCGCCATGAAAACGTAAATGTTCTTTTGCTGGAGCTCAGTGGCAATCTTCACCGCAATCTCGTTGTTGGGTGCCGCGCCAAGGACGGCGGCGAAACCGGGCGCCGTGCCGTCAACGAACTCTATGCCGCGCTTTCTGAGGATGACGTCATCAGCCGCGCCCAGCCAGATTTTTTCATCGGTAACCTCTTCTCCGCGGAGATAGAAATCCGGCTGTTCCAGGTACCTGATGGCTTCAATGATTTCCTCAGCGAAGAAGGTTGCCATGCCGGCATCCAGCGCCGGGGCGAGGTAAGGCAGGGGATGGATTTCTTTTACCGGCGGAGGGAGCAAGGCACGGCACCGCTTCAGGATGCGCTCCATGTCACCCAGCTTCTCCACTTTTTCTCCCAGGATGCCGTAGATGACGGGCAGATAGTAGGCGGTATTGGGGAAGCCAACGGGTTCATTGGCTCCCTTTTTCTCCATCGCCTCCCGCCATTTTTTCTCAGCCTGCTCCACAATTTTATAAGCGCCACGGATAGCGGCTGAAGCAATAATCTTGGACATGTTTATTCCACCTTTCTGAGGCTTAGCCCGTATTCAAGCGTGCTTTAAGTCAGCTCCCGCCTCATCGCCATATCAAAGAGCACTCTTTCTCTGGCTTTATCTATGCCAAGCGCCTTACGCTTCTTGTCAATATGCTCAATCATGAGTTTTGCCATCTTCAGCGGGTCTGGCTCAAACGCCCACTTCCCCCCGAACTTCTCTTCAAAGCCCCGGAACAGGTAGTCCGTTACCTCTTTGCTTCCCAGCGTGGGCCAGGTAACACCGAAAACGGTGAAGACGCCGGAAGCAACAAAGTACTGCCCGATGGTGATAGCCTTCTCGCTCATCCACTCCGGCGCGGCACCGGCGGCAGGCAGGTCACTGATGTCATCGCCAAGCCCGCCGTCTTTGACCATTGCCGTTGCGGCGATGAGGATGCGGCTGTTGTCCACGCAGGCGCCCAGGTGCAAAACGGGCGGGATGCCCACTGCCTCACAGACGGAGGCTAATCCCTCGCCGGCAAACTGTTTCGCCGCTTCCGGGACCATCAGCCCGGCTTTGGCGCATGCCATCGCGGCACACCCCGTCTGAAGCACGAGAACGTCATTCTTGATGAGTTCCTTGACCAGCGTGACATGTATGTCATCATGGGTAACGCGGGCATTACTGCAACCGACCACGCCGGCGACGCCCCGGATGCGCCCGTTGATAATGTTGTCATTGAGCGGGCGGTAAGAGGCACGGAACATGCCGCCGAGCAAATAGTTGATGGTCTCATGGCTGAACCCGGCGATGAGGTCAGCGGTATTCCTGGGTATGCGCACGTTCTTGCCCCGGTTGGGGAAGTTATCAATCGCCGCTTTCAGGATGTTGCGCGCGCTCTCCGTTGCCTTGCGGTCATCAAATTCCATGTGCACGGCGCCTTCAATCATGGCGCGCGGGTCAGTGGTGATAACTTTAGTATGGAAACAGCGGGCGACCTCAGCCAGCCCCTGCATGATGCACTGGACATCCACCACCATCGCCTCCACCGCTCCGGTGACGATGGCAAGCTCCTGCTGGAGATAGTTGCCGGCGATGGGCACGCCGTGGCGCATCAGCACTTCATTGGCGGTACAGCACATGCCGGCAAGGTTAATGCCCTTGGCGCCTTTTGATTTAGCGTACTCAACGAGTTGCGGGTCCTGCGCCATCACAGCAAGTATTTCTGCCAGTTGTGGCTCATGCCCGTGAATGATGAGGTTAACCTCATCCGGTTTCAGCACACCTAAATTTATCTGGCTGTGTACCGGCGCCGGATTGCCAAAAAGGACATCCTGAAGCTCAGTGGCAATCATGCTACCGCCCCACCCGTCAGCCAGAGCAGTCCGGCTCCCCTGACGGAGCAGGTTCTGGTAGTCCTGGTCCACACCCATGTGGGTACGGTGCATTGCCTCCACCACTTCCCGGTCAATGCCGCGCGGCGCCACCCCTTCTTTGCGCCAGATTTCCTGGCGCTTGAGCGGCGCCCTTTTTAAGAAGACAAGCTCACCCTCCTGCTTGCCGAATTCATGGAGCAGTTTCTCGCCAATCTCAAGGGCAATCTCATTATTGGAGCGGTTGCCAATCTCAACGCCCAGGTCAAGGGCAAGCTGGAGCAGTTTCTGCTCATCTTTTATCTGGAACTCCTTTGCCTCGCCCTTTGCCGTGGCGATGAACGCTTCAGCCACGCGCCGTCCGTGGTCGCTGTGTGCCGCCGCCCCTGCCGCAATCTTGCGCAGGAAATTACGTGCGGCGATGGTCTCAGCGGTCGCCCCGCAGACGCCGGTGCGCTTTTTCTTCTCTTCTGGAGTTTCCTCTTTTCCTCTGGGAAGCGGCACGCGGCATGGTCCCATAGCGCAGATGCTACAGCAACTGCCCTCTGCCCCGATGGGACAGGCTTTGGTCGTTTCAGCACGTTCAAAGACGGTGCGCACTCCCTCTTGAGATGCCTTCTCAATCATTTCATTGGTCGCCGGGTCAATGCTTCTTACCTTTTTCTCTTCCGCCATCGTTTTCCTCCCTTCTCTGCCTCACAATTATGCCGTCAGGTCAGCAATAATCTGTTTCACCAGTTTAATGGCTTCAGGATGCCTCATCACGAGGATATCTGCGCCCGCCAGCAAGAGGACTGTGGCTGACATGGCTTCCAAGAGGATGCCGCGTTTTCTGGCGTCGCCCAGTCTGGGGTCTTCTGATTCAGGTATTTTAGCCTCTTTCGTTTTCCAGACCTCTTTAGCGATATTGCAGATGATGGGGAACTGGAGTTTGTCATCTTGCTGGGTCAGTGCCGCCATCCGCATCCGCTCCATCACCGAGTAGGCATACTCAATGCCGTAGCCAATGCCGCTGACCGTGGGGTCCATGATGAGCAAATCATCAGGCACGCCGAGATTGCCCAAAAGAATATTCAGCTGTTTCGCCAGGTTAATGTCTATGGGCGATGAAGCGGCAACCGTGTGATGGTAGCCAATCGCCGCCGCGCCGATTTTCTTATGGTCGCCTTCTTCCACCGGACCAATGACCAGGTTTTTACCCTGGCAGACCTCAGCAACCTTTCTGAATACCTCGCTGTCCTTTTCATGATTTGCCGTTCCCCAGACGATGAGCGGCACATCAATGGCATCAGCCACCCTTTTTACTGTTTCAGCCGCCTCGTCCGCGCCGCGGTTCAGCCCGTTGGGGTCAATGCTCGCCAGCTGGAGGCAAATCATCTCTGCGCCGTAATCACTGATGCATTTCTTCGCCCAGGCGACGGGGTCATCAGTCACCCCGGCAAAAGGCTCAAGCGCCGCCTCAGGCCATTCTTCAGGAGGACAGTCATATATTTCCATGGCAATCTTTGGCAAATGGGGCATAGTGCCTTCAAAGAGATAAAAGGGATATGCCATTTCTCCGCCTACGGTGAGCGCCTTATCTCCTTTGCCCAGCTTTATCTCTTTGATTTTACCGGTATAGGTGGTCCTGGGAACCTGAAAAGTCATATTGCCTCCTTCTTTTTAGGCTGGAGTCTTTCTTTTTTCACTCCCGAACCCCTCTTTGGCGTACCAGTACCTTTCTGCAGTCTGCAAATACTTGAGCTTCTCCTGCCGGGTGCTCAGCTTCTGACGCCACCTGCCGGCTTCTTTGTCCTCAGGCTTGCCCGGCTCATAAGTTTCCACTTGCGCTTCTTTCTGCTCACTCATGTCAGCCCTCCTTTCAGGCTAGACCGGCAGCCAATTTAGCCGCCCGGACGGTGTTCAACATGAGCATGGTAATGGTCATTGGTCCCACGCCGCCGGGGACCGGTGTAATGGCGGCCGCCTTTTCTTTTACGGCTTCAAAGTCAACATCACCGCAGAGGATGTCCTTCCCATCTGCAGTCTTGCCGATACGGTTCACCCCCACGTCAATCACCACTGCGCCTTCTTTGACCATATCTGCCGTGACCGCCTTCGGTCTTCCCGCGGCGACAATCAAGATATCAGCGCGCCTGGTATGGAATGCCATATCTTTAGTTCCAGTATGGCAGATGGTGACGGTGGCGTTTGCGCCTGGCTTCTTCTGGAGCAGGATATTGGCGATTGGCTTGCCCACGATGTTGCTTCTGCCCACCACCACCACTTCCGCGCCATCTATCTTTGTGCCGGACCTGATGAGGAGCTGCTGGATGCCGTGGGGTGTACAGGGGATATAGTCCGGCTCGCCAATCATGAGCTTGCCCAGGTTCATCGGGTGGAAGCCGTCAACGTCTTTGCGGGGATTGATGGCGTAAAGCACCTCCGTCTCATTCAGGTGCTTGGGGAGGGGTAATTGTACCAGGATGCCATGGACTTTAGGGTTTTTATTGAGCTGGTCAACAAGGGCGAGGAGCTCTTTCTGCGAGGTGGTTGCGGGGATGTCATGCCTCTCCGAGTAAATGCCGAGCGCAAGCGATGCTTTCTCCTTCTGTCCCACGTAGACCTGTGATGCCGGGTCCTCCCCCACCAGGACAGTCGCCAGCCCGGGCACCAGATTGTGCTTTGCTTTAAGGTCAGCAATCTCCTGTTTCAGCTCTTCCCGGATTTGTTTGGCAATCTCAGTGCCGCTGATAATCTTTGCTGTCATTTTCCACTCCCTTGCTGTAATTCTATTATCTCAAGCGAGGAGTCTTTTCATCAAGTCACTGATAGCCTTCACCGCCAGGGCGTCATCAGGCAACTCAAGGAGAGGTCTCAGGCTCAGGTCAAATTCGTAAACTGTCCGGTCAAGGGGAATGATGGCGGCGGGCTGAAGCTCCAGCTTTGATAGCTCTGCGCCTACCAGCGGGTCAATTTCTCCCGGTACCATATTAATTATAACTGATTGGCGCTTCACCACCAAATTCAGCTCTTTTACCAGGTCTCTGAGGCGGGCGATGGTGCGGACGCCTTTCACCGAGTGGTTTGAGATGAGGAGGAGTTCGTCCACATTCTGGGTGGTGCGCCGGCTGAGGTGCTCCATGCCGGCTTCATTATCCAGCACCATATAGGCATAGTTTACCGCCAGATTGTCCATGAATTTCCTGAGCAGAAGGTTGGGGTAGCAGTAGCATTTCGGTCCTTCCCCTCTGCCCATCGTTACCAGGTCAAATCCTTTGCTTTCTACGATGACGTCATTGAGCTTGACCTCAAGGTAAGCTTCCTTGGTCATACCGGAGGGGATATTGATTTTCTCCTCGTTAAAGGAGGCAATGATTGAGCCGATTGTTTTCTGGACTTTTATGCCCAGGCTCTCTCCCAGGTTGGCATTGGGGTCAGCATCCACGGCAAGCACCGGTCCCCTGCCGTTTTTCAGCAGGTGGCGGATGACCATGCTGGTGATGGTTGTTTTGCCGCTACCTCCCTTGCCTGCTACGGCAATTGTTTTGCTCATGTTGTTATCCTTTGCTTGCCTGCGGTCAGCTTCGCCAGCTTTTTGCTCACCGTGGGGAACTCGGAGGCGTTGGTGTGGGGCAGGAATATCGCGGCGATGAAATTGTTCATGAAGTTCACGTTTTCAGCAAACTCCACATTGGTCATCATCTGTGCCACTCGGCGGGCGTCATCAAGAAGGTCAACGGAAAATGAAGTAAGCCTGGCGCCCATGAGGGAACCATTGCCGATGAAGGTGAACCGCTCCACCGGTATGTCCGGGAGCAACCCGATGGTGATGGACTTTTCAATATTGAGGTGGCTCCCGAAGGCGCCGGCGATGATGACCTGCTCAAAGTTAGCACAGCAGTCAATGCCCACGGATTTGCTCAGCGTCTGATAGCCGGCGTACATGGCTCCCTTCGCCCGCACTAAATTATCAATATCCACTTCCGTGATGACGATATCCCTGCCTATCTGGGTCTCCGGTGCCCAGGCGAGAACATATTCATAGCCGTCCTCACCGGGTCTCACGCGTTTGGTGGGCAGGTCATGATTGAACTTGCCGTTCTGCCCGATGGCGCCGGTTTCCAGCAGTCCGGCGATGGTATTGATTAGCCCTGACCCGCAGATGCCTTTCGGCTTCGTCCCGCCGATGGTGGCAATCGTGGGTTCAAAGGTCGCCGGGTCAATGGAGAAGTCTTGAATAGCGCCCTCAGTGGCGATGATGCCATGCCTGATATTGCCACCTTCAAAAGCCGGACCTGCGGAGCAGGACGCGGTCACCATCCAATCTGAATTGCCGATGACGATTTCCCCGTTCGTGCCGATGTCAATAAACAGGGTGAGGGCTTTTCTCTGGTGCATGCCACAGCCAATCACCCCTGAGACGATGTCTCCGCCTACGTAGCTTGATACCGCGGGAAAAGCAAAGAGGTGGACATGGTCATTCAATTTTATGCCCAGTGATTTTGCCTCCACGGGTGGGAAGAAATGGGCCACCGGCGTATATGGCGCCAGGCGGATATATTTGGGGTCAAGCCCCATGATGATTTGGGTCATAGTAGTGTTCCCGGCGAGCATGAGGTGTCCGATGTCTCTTCTGTTCACCTTGCTCTGCTCCAGGAGCTCATCAATAACCTGGTTAACCGTGGTTACCACTGCTTTCTGCAGGTCTTTCAGCCCACCCGGTTTCTGAGAGTAATTGATGCGGGAGATGACATCTGCCCCGTATTTAATCTGCCCGTTGTAGGCAATGCTGTCCGCAATGACCGCGCCGCGGTTCAGGTCAAGGAGCTGTCCGCAGACGGTGGTGGTGCCGATGTCAAAGGCGAGGGAGTAGTGCCTATCAGTGGTGTTTCCCGCCTCAACGTTGATGACAGTGGGTCTGCGCCGCTCGTCTTTTGTGCGCACCGCTTTTGTGAGCGTGGTGACAGTTGCCCTCCAGTCCTTTTTGCGCAGTGTCTCCGCCAGTTTCTTCAAGACGCGGAAATCAACTGCCAGGTTACTCAGGTGGCACTGCTGTTTGAGCCCGCGGAGCAGGCGGGACAGGTCACTGGTGTTGTCCTCCATGGTCGGTGGTGGCAACTCCACGTAATACTTGGTGAGAGGCGGGCGGTACCGCCAGCCGGTTGCCACCACCTCCGCGGCGACTTTCCTTTCCCGGGCGAGCACCGCTCTTTCCAGGCGGGACTCCACGGGGATATAGACTGATACGTCAGAGAGGACCCTGGTCTGGCAGGCTTGTCTCACTCCCTGGTTAAACTCTTCATCTGAGAGGTGTCTGGTGCGGATGGTCTCCACCTCTCCTTTCTGCACGATGACTTTGCAGGTACCGCAGGTGCCGTCACCGCCGCAGGCGGCGTACAGGCGGGCTCCTGCCTGGCGCGCGGCTTGAAGCAAGTTTTCCCCCGGAGATACCAGGATATCTATGTTGTCAGGGTCAAAGTGAACCCTGATTTTTTTACCCTGCGGGTCCTTTGTCATCTGGCTTCCTTTTGAACTCAGTTTAATCCACGTCGTGCAGACCAATGACCTTACCGGTTTTAACGTCAACATCCACCCGTCTGAAGGCGGGGTCAGAAGAAGTACCCGGCATCAGACTGATGGTACCGGCGCAGGGACAGAGGAACTTGGCGCCGGAATAGATGAGGATGTCTCTGATGGGAAGGGTCCAGCCCTTAGGGACGCCTTTCCAGGAAGGTTCGTGGCTGAGGCTGAGGTGAGTCTTGACCATCATTGTGGCGTATTCATCATACTTGGGGTCAGCTTCAAAGACTTTGGCTTTTGCCTCTGCCTCAGGACTCCAGGACACACCGTCAGCGCCATAGACCACTTTAGCAATCTTGGCGACGCGTTCGCGCAGTTTCATGGTGTTGGGATAGAGGAACTGGAAGTTGGTTTTGTCATTGCAGGCGTCAATGACAGTATCGGCAAGCTCCAGCGCTCCTTCACCGCCTTTTGCCCAGTGTTCGGACACAGCGCAACGTGCACCCGCCGCCTCTACTGCTTTTTTCACCAGAGCGATTTCAGCTTTGGTGTCCGTGTGGAAGGAATTGATGCAGACCACCGGGTTGATGCCCGCAGTTTTAATGGTGTTAATATGGTGCAGGAGGTTGGGCAGACCATTCTCCAGCGTCTTCAGGTTTTCCTTGGTGTATTCATCTGGCAGAGGAACACCGGGGACGACCTTTGGGCCGCCGCCGTGCATCTTGAGGGCGCGGATGGTTGCCACCAGGATTGACACGTGCGGCTTAAGACCGCTGTAGCGGCACTTCACGTTCCAGAACTTCTCAAAGCCGATGTCTGCGGCAAACCCACTCTCCGTGACATGATAGTCAAACATCTTTAAACCGAGCTTGTCACCGATGACTGATGACTGTCCTACGGCGATATTGGCAAAGGGTCCGGCATGCACCATGACCGGCTGGTACTCCACGGTACAGCAGAGGGTGGGGTTGATGGTATTGCGCATCCAGGCGGTCATCGCCCCGCCCACTTCTAAATCACCTGTGGTTACCGGATTGCCCTTCTTATCATAGGCGACGGTGATTTCATTTAGGCGCTTGCGCAGGTCCGCCAGGTCATTGACGATGGACAGGATAGCCATAAGCTCAGAGCTGACGGCGATGCCGAACTTGGACTGCATCAAGAAGCCGTCCATCTTGCCGCCGATGCCCATGATGATATTGCGCAGGCTCTGGGCGCAGAAGTCAATCACCCAGCCCATCTCCACCCGGGTGGGGTCAATGTCCAGCCGGCGCATCCTGGAGAGGCGTGCCAGCTGGGCGTCATCATAGTTACGCTCATGCTGAAGGCGTGCCTGAAGCGCTACCATCGCCAGGTTATGGGCATTCATAATATCGTTAATATCGCCGGTGAGACCCATGGAGAACTCGGTCATGGGGATGAGCAGGGCGTTGCCTCCACCGGCGGCGGTGCCTTTGATGTTCATGGTGGGACCGCCGGAAGGTTGGCGGATACAACCGCCCACATTTTTGCCTCGCTTGCCCAGCCCCTCAATGACCCCCATGGTGGTGGTGGTCTTGCCCTCGCCCAGCGGCGTGGGGGTGATTGCGGTTACCTCAATGTACTTGCCGTCCGGCTTGTTCTTGAGCCGTTCATAAATCTTCATGAAATCAAGCTTGGCGATTCTGCCATAAGGGATGACTTCATCTTTTTTTAACCCTAACCTGTCTCGCCATTCGTCAGGAGTCGGCATCTTTGCTTCGGCAGCTTCGGCAATTTGCCATTCTTTCATCTTTACTGCATCGTAGGGCACAATAACCTCCTTTTAAATTTTGAATACTTTATATTGTTACTTTATATTCCGGCGCTTAGCCGCCGGCACCAGTTTGCTATAAATGTTTGCCACCTCTTTGCTCACCGGCTCACTGGCGCGGGTGAGCGGGATGCTTGCCTGGTCAGCCTCTATGATTGCCTGGTCAAAAGGAATGAAGCCGATGAATTCAAACCCGGGCAGGCTGGAAATGAGAAAATCTTTATCAGACGGACTGCGGATTTTATTGCCCACCACAGCGATATTCTTCACACCGATGTCTTCCGCCAGCTTCTTTATGGTGCGGGCGGTCTCCAGGCTTCTCCTTCCCGGCTCAACGACGACAATGAGCTTGTCCACGGCGCTGGCGGTGGCTCGCCCCAGGTGCTCAATCCCCGCTGCCATGTCCATGATGACCACCTCATTCCTGGCTAGAAGGAGGTGATTGACCAGCGCTCTGAGCAGGACGTTCTCAGGGCAGTAACAGCCGCCGCCACCTCTTTTTACCTGCCCCATGACCATCAGCCTGATGCTGTCCATTTTCTGCCAGTATTTCTCCGGCAAATCATCCACCTTGGGATTCAGTCTGAAATAGACCTCGCTTTTCCCGGGGCTTGAACCTGTCCTTTCCGCGATAAGCTCTTTCATCTCGGAAATGGGGACAATGGTTTCCGGGTGGGGAAAACCGAGGCTGGCGGCAAGGTTCGCGTCCGGGTCTGCATCAATGGCTAAAACAGAGTAGCCTGACTCAGCAAATTTGTGCGCAAGGAGAGATGCCAGCAGGGTCTTGCCGACGCCGCCTTTACCGCTAATCGCTATTTTCATTAAGTTATGACTTTTATATCGCTAATGCTTAAATCAGCGGTGGTTATTCGGCTGTGCGGGGGGCTTAGACGTCAGTATGATAGTTTATCGGAACTATAATGATAAGTCAAGGCAGGTTAGCAAGGGCATTTGCTTTTTAGTTAAGGGTATGTTATAGTCAAAATTGCGATTTGAAATCTGGTACCGCTAGGGGTGCCTGAAGGGGCTGAGAGTCCTTCTGGGAAGGACAACCCTGTGAACCTGCCCCCGGTAGTATGGGAGTAGGGAAGCGGAAGTTGTTGAACCAAGGGTAACTCTCAATCATAGCCCTTGGTTTTTTCTTTCTGGAGGAGGTGGCTATGACACAGGTAGAGCAGGCAAAAAAGGGAATGATTACTCTGCAGATGGAAGCGGTGGCACAAGCTGAGGCGGTAGACGTGGAGTTCATCCGGCATGGTGTGGCGGAAGGAACGATTGTTATTCCGGCGAATATCAACCATGCAAACCTGTCTCCCTGCGGCATAGGTCAGGGGCTGAGGACCAAGGTTAATGCCAATATCGGCACGTCATCAGATTTCGGCACCAGGGATACTGAGCTGGAGAAGCTCCGCGTTGCCATTGAGGTCAGGGCGGATACGGTCATGGACCTGAGCACTGGCGGGGATATTGCAGCCATCCGCCGCGCCATCATCGCCGCCAGCACGGTAGCCATCGGCACGGTGCCTATTTACCAGGCGGGGATTGAGGCAATCAATCGGCATGGCGCCATCGTCAAGATGACGGCTGATGACCTCTTTAATGTCATTGCGGAACACGCCCGGGACGGGGTTGACTTTGTGACCGTCCACTGCGGTGTCACCCAGTCCGCCATTGCCCGCTTGAAAGAGCAGGGGAGGGTGGCGGATATCGTCTCACGGGGCGGAGCTTTCCTGGCTGGCTGGATGCTCTATAACGAGCAGGAAAACCCTCTCTATGAGCAGTATGACCGCCTTCTGGACATCGCCCGCGAGTATGATGTGACGCTGAGCCTGGGTGATGGTCTGCGTCCCGGCTGTCTGGCTGACGCCACTGACCGCGCTCAGGTGGAAGAGTTACTCACGCTGGGCGAGCTTGTTGACCGGGCGAGGGCGGCGGGCGTTCAGGCGATGGTGGAAGGTCCCGGACACCTGCCATTAAATCAGATTGAAGCCAATGTGCGCTTGCAGAAGGCGGTGTGTAAAGGTGCGCCGTTCTATGTGCTGGGCCCCCTGGTGACTGACATCGGCGCGGGCTATGACCATATCACGGGAGCAATCGGCGGGGCAATTGCTGCTGTCGCCGGGGCTGATTTTCTGTGCTATGTGACGCCCTCGGAGCACCTTTCCCTTCCCGATGTGGAAGACGTGAGGCAGGGAGTCATTGCTTCTCGTATTGCCGCACACGCGGCAGACATCGTCAAAGGGATTAAAGGTGCCGCAGACTGGGATAGACAGATGTCAATAGCGCGCAAACAGCTTAACTGGGAAGAGCAGGCAAGGCTGTCAATTGACCCGGCACACGCCCGCCGGGTTCACCTTCAGCATGCTTCTTCAGGTTCAGCCTGCAGTATGTGCGGCAAGTACTGCGCCATGGACCTCATGGCAAAGTACCTGGGCGTAAAAGCCGTTAAGTGCTAGATGGCTTTTGAAAAGTCGCCTTGTCCCCCTTCCAATGCGGAAGGGGGATTTTTGTAACTATTGACTTTTGGCTGGCAGTGGTTAAGAATTGAGGCGTTATGGCGCTCTTTGGCACCTCTGGTATACGCCGGCTCTTTGACCGGGAACTGGTGGTGCTTGCGTTCAAAGCGGGGGTAGCGGTCGGCAGGAACTGTGGCAGGGTGGTGGTGGGCAGAGATACGCGTACCTCAGGACCGGTTTTGAAACATGCCCTTATGGCAGGCGTTCTTACCTCTGGCGCCGAATGCCAGGACGCAGGCGTGATTCCCACGCCTACTCTCGGCTATGCCGCCCGGCATTTTGACGCCGGAGTTATGATTACCGCCTCCCATAACCCTCCGGAATACAATGGCATCAAGCTGTGGAACCCTGATGGCTCTGCTTTCAGCCCGGAGCAGGAGAAGGAAATAGAAAAGCTCATTTATGATGACGCCTTCGCCGCGGCGAGCTGGAGAAAACTGAAGGCGGTAGCCAGCTATGAGACAGCCATTGAAGAGCATGTCCGACGCATCAGGCAGGATTTCCCCGCGTCGCTCAGAATCAAAGTCGCCGTTGATTGCGGCGGTGGCGCCGCCTCAGTCATCACGCCACGCCTTTTGCGGAAGCTGGGATGCGAGGTGGTGGAAATCAATTGCCAGCCGACCGGCTTTTTCCCCAGACCTTCCGAGCCGACAGAGCTCAATCTGGGCGAGTTAATCAAGGCGGTCCGGGAACATGAAGCACACGCGGGCATTGCCCATGACGGTGATGCTGACCGCATGATGGCGGTGGATGAGCGGGGCAGGTTTATCCCCGGCGATAAGCTCATGGTGCTCCTGGCTCAGGCGCAGGGGGCGAAAGATATCGTCACCACTATTGATGCCTCAATGAGTATTGATGAGATGGGATTTCAGGTGAGGCGGACGCGGGTGGGTGATACGGCCGTATCTCATGAACTGAAAAAGGGCGGTGATTTTGGCGGAGAGCCATCCGGAGCCTGGATTTTCCCTCGTATTTCCCTCTGTCCTGACGGCATCTATGCCGCGGCGCGGATTGCCGCTATTGCCAGCCAGTATAAGCTCTCTGAGCTTGCTGACCGCATACCGGCATACCCCATCCGGCGCGGGAGCGTGAGCAGTGACGGTGTGGCTTTATCACATCTGGAATCAAGCCTGATGGCTTTAAAACCGGTCTCAATGACCAATACTGACGGTTTTAAGCTGAGTTTCAAAGATGGCTGGCTGCTTATCCGCCCCTCAGGGACAGAGCCCAAAATCCGCCTCACGGCGGAAGCGAGGACTGAGTCACGAGCGCAGAAGCTCTACGAAAGCGCCATGAATGCTATCCAGACAGTCAGGAAGGAGGGCTGAGGTGAAGGCGGTGATTCTGGCGGCAGGTGAAGGCAGCCGCATGCGGCCGCTTACCTATACCCGTCCCAAGGTGATGCTACCCATCGCCAATAAGCCCATCCTGGAGCATCTGCTCATCGCGGCAAGCGAAGCGGGGATTGAGGAGTTTATCTTTGTGGTGGGCTACTGTGAAGCGCAGGTGCGAGACTACTTTGGGAAGGGGGAGAAGTGGGGGGTCAGCATTGAGTACGCCAGCCAGAAGAAGCAGGCGGGGACAGCTGATGCCGTGCGCATGGTGCAGGGGCGCATTGAGGGCAGATTCCTGCTCCTGAACGGGGACATCATCGTTGACAGCCAGGATATAGCAAAAATCCTCAGCAGACGCGGTACCGTGCTCAGCGTGATTGAAGTAAAAGACGCCACTGACCTGGGCACCGTTGAAGCAAGCAAAAGAAAGGTGGTGCGCATCTATGAGAAGGTGGAAAAACCGCCTTCTCTGCTGGCGAATGCCGGTCTGTACCTGTTCACACCGGAGGTTTTTGACGCCATTGCTCGGACGGAAAAGTCGCCGCGGGGGGAGTATGAAATCACCAGCACGCTTCAACTCATGATAGACAAGGGGCATGACGTCTGGATACAAGAGCTGGGTTCATGGGTTTCGCTGAACTATCCTTGGGACCTGCTTACCGCCAATGAGATGCTCCTCAAAGACATTAAACCACGTAATGCCGGCACAGTGGAAGAGAATGTGGTGCTGAGGGGGACGGTGGTCATTGGTGAGGATACCGTGGTGCGGTCCGGGACATATATCGTCGGGCCGGTGATGATTGGCCAGAGATGTGACATCGGTCCCAATTGCTACATCCGCCCGGCGACGGCGATAGGAGATAGCTGTCACCTGGGCGCTTCAGTTGAGGTCAAGAATTCAATCATCATGAAGGGAACGAAGGTTCCTCACCTGAACTATGTGGGTGATAGCGTCATCGGGGAAGGGTGCAACTTTGGTGCCGGGACGAAGATTGCCAACCTGAGGCTGGACAAGAAAGAGATATGGGTCAACGGCGTGAACACGAAGCGGCACAAGCTGGGCGCAATCATCGGCGACCGGGTGGAAACGGGCATTAACGCCAGCATCAACGTGGGGAGTATAATTGGTAATGATGCCATGATTGGACCGGGAGCGGTCGCCAGCGGGGTCATTGCGCCGAAATCAAAAGTATTATAGAGGTGCCTATGAAGCAAGCCGTCATTTTAGCCGCCGGGGAAGGACAGAGACTCCGACCTTTTACCTTGAACCGACCCAAAGTAATGCTTGCCATCGCCGGGAGACCGATTATCGGCTACGTGGTGGAAGCGCTGGCAAAGAGCGGCATCAGGCGCATCGTGCTCGTGGTGGGCTACCACAAGGAGCAGGTGTTTGATTATCTGGGCTCGGGAGAGCAGTTCGGTGTGGAGATTACCTATGTCACCCAGGAAAAACAACTCGGCACCGCCCATGCCCTGGCGCAGGCGGCATCAGCAGTTGATGAGGAATTCTTTGTTTTGCCGGGAGACAACCTGATTGATGCCGGCACCATCTCTGAATTCATTAAGAGCAAGCCGGAAACAGTGCTGGTAAAGCGTGTGGATAATCCCCAGAGGTATGGCGTGGTGACAGTGGAGGGCGGCACCGTCAGAGTGATAAGGGAAAAGCCACGTGAGGAGGGAATGAACCTCATCAATACCGGTATCTATGCCTTGAATAAGGAGTTCTTCCGCTTTATTAAAACGGCGCTGGATATCCCTGATGTTTTGAACCGCATGATTGAGCAGGGACACGTGATAAAAGCCATGGAGACGGGAGGCACCTGGCTTGATGTCATCTATTCCTGGGACATTCTGAGCCTTAACAGTGCTATTCTTAAAGGCATCCAGCCGGTGATGGGCGGCATAGTTGAGGCTAACGTCGCGGTGAAGGGCAGGGTAGCTATCGGGAAGGACACGGTCATCCGCTCCAATTCATACATCGTGGGACCGGCGGTCATCGGCGCAAATTGTGAGATTGGCCCGAATGTCTGCATTCTGCCCACGACGAGTATCGGGGATAATGTGGTTATTGAGCCGTTTACTGAGGTGAAAAACAGTGTGCTGGGAGATGATGTGCATATCAGCTCCGGCGGTACTGTTGAAGATTCGGTTATTGACCGTAGCTGTAGCATCGGAGGGCATTTCGTCGCCTGCAGAGGTGAAGCGGAAGTAAATGTAAACGGCGAACTGCTTCAGGTCACGCTGGGGGCGATGCTGGGTGAGGGTTGTAAGCTGGGGAGCAATGTCATCGCTCAGCCGGGCGTCATTGTGGGTGCCTATAGCCAGGTTCGGTCGCTCAAGACCATCAGCGGGCGTCTCCCGGACAGAAGCCTGGTGGTGTGAGAGCTTAAGCCATGTGTGGAATTGTGGGTTATACCGGGTACCGGCAGGCACAGCCGGTTTTGCTTAACTGCCTGAGCCAGCTGGAATATCGGGGCTATGATTCCTGCGGCATTGCGGTGAGCGGTAGCAAGCTGGCGGTTTTCAAAGATGCTGTGAGAGTCAAGACGCTGGCAAGCATGATGCCTGACTATTCCGGTACTATGGGTATCGGACACACGAGGTGGGCAACCCACGGGGAACCATCTCAAATCAATGCCCATCCTCATTGTGATTGCACCGGCAGAATTGCCGTCGTCCACAATGGCGTCATCACCAATTACCAGAAGCTGAGGGATAAACTCACCCGAGAAGGGCACCGGTTTAAATCTGAAACAGACACTGAAGTTCTGCCTCACCTTATTGAGAAATACTATGATGGTGACCTTGAGAGAGCGGTCACGGCGGCGCTGGCGGAGGTTAGCGGCTCTTATGCCATCGTGGTGCTGGCGGAAGGTGAGTTGAAGCTCGTCGTCGCGCGCAAAGACAGCCCGCTTGTCATCGGCGTGGGCGATGGGGAGAGCTTTATCGCCTCAGATGTGCCGGCAGTGCTGGACTATACCAGCCGTATCATATACCTGGAGGATGAGGATATCGGTGTGGTAGGTGACCGAGAGTTAAAAATAAAAAAGAGAGGTAAGGCAGTTTTCCACCCGGAGCACAAGATTACCTGGAACCGGGAAGACGCTCAGAAAGCCGGCTATGAGCACTTCATGCTCAAGGAAATTCATGAACAGCCTAAAGTGATAAGGGACACCATAGGAAGCTATGTTGCTGAGTTAGAGCCGATAGCTGGTATCGCTGAAGCGGAGAACGGAGAGCCGCGCGATTTACTTATCCTTGCCTGCGGCACCTCATACCATGCGGCACTCATTGGCAAATATGTCATGGAGGAGCTTGTCCGGACGCCAGCGAAAGCAGAGCTTGCTTCTGAGTTCAACTACTCCGGTTACACCCCAACGCGCAGTAGGGCTATTGTCATCAGCCAGTCCGGTGAGACAGCTGACGTGCTGAAAGCAATCAAAAAGCTGAGGAGAGACGGGTGCAGAGTTATCATTATCACCAATGTGGTGGGTAGCACCGCCAGCCGTCTTGCCGACCAGGTGATATATACTCGCGCCGGTCCAGAGATAAGCGTTGCCGCTACCAAGACTTTCATCGCTCAGCTCATTGCGCTTTACTGGCTGGCATTGCCCCATGCCAGGATTGAAAGGAGGCGGCTGGATGCGCTTATCACGGAGCTACGCCAGCTTCCCGGTAAAGTCCAGCAGGTGCTGGATAATGAGAGTGCAATCGCCCAATGCGCCAGACAGCTTTCAAACTATGACCATGTTTTTTTCATCGGCAGGGGGATGAATTACCCGGTGGCGCTGGAGGGCGCGCTGAAGCTCAAGGAGATTTCCTATATCCATGCTGAAGGCTATGCCGCCGGGGAGCTGAAGCACGGTCCCTTCGCCTTGCTCGGTGAGCAGGCGCCGGTGGTGGCGGTGATAGCGAAAGACAACACCTATGAAGCGCTCTTGACCAATATCAAAGAGGTGAAAGCACGCCATTCTCCGGTAATTGCCCTCGTTGAGGAAGATGATGAGGTTGTGGCAGGTATTGCGGACAGGGTAATTGCGCTGCCGGAGGTTGATACTCTGTTTTCTCCGGTGGTGAACACGGTGGCACTTCAGTTGCTTGCCTATTACACGGCAAAGGAGCGTGGCTGTCCGATTGACTTTCCGCGTAACCTGGCAAAGAGCGTGACCGTGGAGTAGCGGAAATTAAGGCGATTTCAAAAATTGCGAGCCCCGATGTAATCGGGGCTCGCGGTTTTCTACTCTGTTTCAGCCGGTTAAGTTGAGCGGCGGAAGCCGAGCCACCAGACGACCGCACCCACCACGATGACGGCAACTATGGCGATGATGATGACCAGCACCCAGTTAGTGGTCGGTGCCGGAGGTGTCGGTGCTGGCGTGGGAATGGGGGTGGGAGTCGGCGTCGGGGTCGGCACCGGCGTTGGCGTCGGGGTCGGCGTTACAGTAGGCGTGGGCGTCGGTGTGGGTGTGGGCGTGGGTGTGGGCGCAGGCGCCTTCACCGTGAATGTTCCGGTGAGATTATTGACGTTGACGGTATAGGTACCCGGCAGGCTCTTGGTGGTAGTGAAGGTCACTTTCTGGGTTGCCTGTCCTGCCAGCGTGATGTCTTTGGTTGATTCCACGCTGTTATTGACCTTGAAGACTACCTGGTATATGCCGCTGATGTCTCCGGTGTTCTTGATGTCAGCGCTGATGGTAACCTGAGCGCCCGGAGCCACCTCCGCCGGCGAGATGGTCAAGCCGCTGATGGTAAACGCCGCGGGGCGGGTCATCGCCATTACGGCGAACTTGGTGAAGTGGCTGACCCTGGCGGTGACGGTATTGGTATCCGGGTCAACGGTGAAGCTATCAACAGTGACCCAGGTACCTCTGGCGGTATCAAAGAAGCACACGATAAGGTTCTCTTCAGAGACACCTGACGGCACTCCACTATATTTGAACGTGATGGTGACGGGCGGGTTAAAGGTGGCGCCATCAGGACCGAAGTCATAAGGTATACCGATGATGGTAGAGTTCGCCGCGGGACCGATGGGCGTGCCGTCCGGTCTGACGATGTTGGCGCCGGCTGCCGGTGT
>Ga0185342_1000086_pt1 | contig 55371 bp, 50 predicted proteins | sample ConPoolayeEmetaG_FD_128045 | JGI IMG/M metagenome (GOLD analysis project Ga0185342, IMG submission 128045) | Hot spring microbial mat communities from California, USA to study Microbial Dark Matter (Phase II) - Cone Pool mat layer E metaG... ... | reverse complement strand
ATTAATAGCAGCAGTAGTAATAGCAGCAGTAGTAATAGTATTATTAGTATTATCAGTATTATCAATATTTGATTTGCTATTAAAATTATAATTATTAGAATTAAAATTGTTATTAAAGTTTAGGTTGAACTTGAAATATCTTGTAGAATTACAGCAGTCTTCATATAAAATATTGCAGTTAAGTTCTTCAAATATTTCCCATAGCCTTTCTTCATCTAAAAAATTTCCTATAACCATAATATTTGGCACATTTTTATCTTTATCTAAAATTGAGTTTTCAAAAATATTGTTAGATTTATCAGTTTTTGATTGTCCGAAACTGGTACTCTTTTGTAAATTGCTTTTAATATTATATTCTATATAATTTAAATATTTTTCTAATTCTACATTAAAAAAATAGCTTTCTAAAACCACTGATAAATGAAGTATATTAAAATAATTTTTTATCCCTATTTCACTTTGAAATGATATAAAGTATTTTCTTAGCCTGTTTAAAAGATTTCTTTTATTTTCTGTAATTTTAAGTGCTTCAATTAAATTTTCATTTAAGCTTTTAGTAATAATTTCATTTAAATTAGGTTTTAAATAAGTTTCATTATTTTTTTTATTATCATTAATATCTTTAGTATCCTTAGTATTCCTAGTATTATTAGTACTATTAGCATAATTGGCATCTTTAGCATTGCTAGTTTTATTGGCATTATTGGTATTATTAAGTTTACTACTATTATTGCTATTATCATTATTATCATAGTCATTATCATTGGTATTATTATCATTATTATTTGTGTTTATTCTGTTAAGGAAATCAATCAATAATAATAAATTATTTTCATAATGTTTTATTGAATGTTTGGTTACTACTCTAGGAACATCTAACATGAAAGAAGGTAAATCTGGTAAATACTTTTTGCATATATCGTAAAATCTCCTCATACCATCACAGCTGTTTGTAAAAATAATACCAGATAACTTACTTTTAAATTTTAGTAACTCTTCCATTGAAGATTTTATAAAAGGGCAGTAATTAATAGGGAAAAAGCTTTCAGCCTTGCTTATTTTTTCTTTGCCTGTAATTCTAAAAGGGACAAACCCGCTAGCAATGATTAACTCCTCTGGAACATAAGTGCAAATCCAGCCAATTTTTTTTGTAAGATTGGGCTCGTCAAAAATATTAACAGCATTGATATTAACAGCATTGGTTTTTTTATTTTGAGTGTTTTGAGTGCTGTAAAATTCTAAAAATGTAAGTAGTTTTTCTTTTCTATCCATAAAATTATTTTATTCTGTCTGGTTTTTTAATAGAACTTGCTCATTTCTAGTAAAGTCTTCATAAATGCCAACATGTCCCCAAAAATCTTCAATATATAAATCGTCTATCTTGCCTTCTTTTTTTCCTTCAATTGTAATTCTTACTTTTTGTATTTCATCAAATTCTGTAAGTGTATTAACTATTGAAAAAATTGCAAGTATTTCCGTAGTGGAACTATGTGGAATTTTAGAAGTATCAGTAATTATCTCCTTTGAAAAATCAACTATTGCAAGTCCATCTTTTACCTTAACAGAATAAACTTTTGTGCTGGATGGAATGGTTGGGTAAAGCTGCTCATCTTTTGGTCCTTTTATTAGTTCTTCTATAACTGTTTTATAGAAATTTTCATCTTTTACAACATCTCTATATTCGAATACTAAAAAGCTTGAATTATCTTCATATTTTGCAAAATATAGCTTTACAGTTTCTTTTTTTACGCAGCCAGTAAAAAATAAAGTAGAAAATATTAATAAAACTGTAATAACAACAAAAAGAAATTGTAAAAAATTTTTGTTTAACTTCTTTTTTATATAGTTTTTTAAACAAGTAGTTATATTTTCCATAATGTTTTCCATAACTTAAAAATTAAATAATAATTTTGTAAAAATAATTTTATAAAAAAATTTTTTTAACTTAACACTGGAACAATTATACTATACATTTATAATATAATAAAATATAAGTGAATAAAATTATTAATCAATAGAGGTGAATTTTATGAATTTACATAATAAAGCTTTATTAATTATTGATATGATAAATGATTTTGTTTTGGATGGCGCTCCTTTAAAAGTACCTGGGATTGAAAAAATTATTGAGCCAATAAAAATGCAAATAAAAAAAGCAAGAGAAGAAAAATATCCTGTTGTATATATATGCGACTCTCATGATGAAAATGATAAAGAATTTAAGCTGTACCCGCCTCATGCTATAAAGGACACAAAAGGTGCGGAAATTATTGATCAGTTAAAACCTCAAATACAAGATAAAATCATTTATAAAAAAACATTTTCTGGATTCTATAAAACTGAACTTGAGGATTTTTTGTTAGAAAATAATATAAAAAGACTAATTATTACTGGTTGTGTTGCTAATATCTGCGTTTTATACACTGTGTCTGATGCTGTTTTAAGAGGTTTTGATGTAGTAGTAATAAAGGATGCAATTATTGGGTTAAATAGTTTAGATTATGAGTTTGCAATTCGACAAATGAGGGAAGTTTTAAAGGTAGAAATCAATTAATCAATTAATTAAAGTAAAGAAATTAATTTTATATAATTTTATATCAAAAAAAATTACATAAATAGTACTATATAAAGAATATAAGGGTGATTTTAAATGTTTTTTATTTCTGATGAAAATGATATTAAATCAGGCAATACTTCTGATATATACTTTAAAAGAGCAGAAGAAATATTAAAGAAGAAAAAATTAAATCCAAATGTTAAAGCAGAAATTTTTCTAAAAGGATTTCCAAATAATTATAAGTGGGGAGTACTTTCAGGAATTGAAGAAAGTATAAAATTGTTACAGGGTATAAAAGGTTTAAGAGTAAAAGGGCTTCCAGAAGGTACAATATTTAAGGAAGAGCAGCCAGTATTATTAATTGAAGGGAATTATCTTGACTTTGGGATATTTGAAACTGCCATCTTAGGATTTATCTGTCACTCAAGTGGAATATCAACTAAAGCTGCACGTTGTAAAATAGCAGCAAATGATAAACTTATTTTTAATTTTGGTGCAAGAAGAGTTCATCCAGCTATAACACCAATGGTTGAAAGATGTGCTTATATTGGTGGGCTTGATGGTGTTTCAACAATAAAGGGTGCACAGGTAATTAACAAGCAGCCAGTTGGAACTATGCCGCATGCTTTAATCTTAATATTTGGGGATACAGTAAAAGCAACTTCTGCTTTTAATGAAATAATTGATAAAAATGTTAACAGAGTATCTCTAATTGATACTTTTAATGATGAGAAATTTGAAGCAATAAGAGTATGCAATGAATTAGGCAGTAATTTATTTGCACTACGACTGGATACGCCAGGTTCAAGAAGAGGAAATTTTAGAAAAATTCTTGAAGAAATAAGGTGGGAACTAGATATTAGGGGATTTAAAAATGTAAAGCTCATGGTAAGTGGCGGACTAGATGAGGATGAAATCTTAAATTTATCTGATATTGTTGATGCATTTGGTGTTGGTACATCTATAAGTGGGGCAAGGGTTTTGGATTTTTCAATGGATATTGTAGAAATTAATGGAGAGCCGTTAGCAAAAAGAGGGAAGAAATCTGGCGCTAAAAAGTTAATTAGATGCAGCAGATGTTTTGAAGATAAAATAATTCTTGAAAATGACCATTCTTCAAACTATATTTGTAATAAATGTGGCGGGGCTTATGATGATTTATTTGAAACATTTATTGAAGATGGTAATTTAGTTTACAGTCTTTTACCTCCAGAACAAGTAAGAGAAAAAGTAATAAAGCAGTTAAGTTTTTTATCACTATAAAATATAAATAAAGGCAGTGAAATGTCAGTTAAATTATTTTTAATAAGGCATGGGCAGACTACAAGTAATTTAGAAGGTAAGTATCAAGGTTGGCTTGATACAGATTTAACCCAAAGAGGGATACAGCAAGCTTATCTTGCAAAGAAATATTTAAAAAAAGTTAACCTATCAAATATTTACTCAAGTCCAATGAAGAGAACTTTAAAAACTGCTGAAATAATTGCAAAAGGAACAGGATTAAAAGTTAAAATCCTTGATGGTTTAAAAGAGCTAAATTTTGGAAAATGGGAAGGATTAAAGTTTGAGGAAATTAATGACCAATATAGAGAAGATTACCAGAATTGGCTAAAAGACCCTTATAATTATCCTCCAACCGAGGGGGAAAGTTTCGGAAGTCTTTTAAAAAGAGTAAAAAATGAGATTCAAAAAATCTTAAATGAAAATAATGATAAAAGCAATGTTGCTGTTGTAACGCATGGAGGCGTAATATTAGCATTACTTGTTGACTGGCTTCAAATACCACCTAAGTGCTGGAGGTCTTTAATTCAAAGACAAGGAGCAATAAATATTGTTGTAATTGATAAGGATTTTCCATATATTTCTTCCATTAACTATACAGGACATATTAGTCCTTTTTATGAAGAAGATGAAGATATGGTAATAGAAAAATATAGCAGTATAACAAAGAAAAATGCTATTAAATAAATTTATTAAAAAAGTTTTTTAGTTGACAAAAATTAGCTAAAATTAGTTAAAACATAGTTAAAACAAAAACTAAATAGATATTGTAAAATAATTTTATTTGTTATATTATCCGTTCGGAAGGCCATATATAGTTTAAAATTAAATAAAAACTATTTTCCTTCTGCCCTTTGATTTTAAGTAAAGGGTCTAATTTAAATTGAATTAAATTTAGTCCATAGGAGGAAACTTAAATGCGAAGCTATGAAATGATGCTTATATTTAACCCTGAGCTAGATGAGGCTGCAATTAATGAGGAGCTAGCTAAAATTTCTTCAGTTGTTGAAAAATCAAATGGAAAAGTAACAAATACAGATATTTGGGGAGTTAGAAAATTAGCTTATCCTATAAAACATCAAGAAAATGGTTTCTATGCAATTGTTTATTTTAATTCCGATACAAAACCTCTAAGTGAGTTAGACAGGCTTAATAAAATAAATGATAAAATTTTAAGACATTTAATAGTTAAGGTTAATGAAAGTGTTTTATCTAAAAGAACAGATGATTCTCTTACTGAAAATATTGAAAGCCAAGAAAATTAAAAAAGTTTATTAAAAACTTTCTGATAGTTAAATTAAAATATTTACCGAAAGCGAGGTTAAAATGGCTTCAGGTATTGTAAATAATGTTTTTTTAATTGGGAACTTAACTAGGGACCCGGAATTGAGATTCACTCCTTCTGGTGTTCCAGTTGCAAGTTTTGGTATTGCTGTTAATAAAAGGATACAAAACAAGCAATCTGGCGAGTGGGAAAACGATGCTGATTTTTTTAACGTAGTTGCTTGGTTTAAGCTTGCTGAAAATATAGCTGAAAGTTTAAACAAAGGAGACAGAGTAGTAATATTTGGGAGGTTATCACAGGAAAGTTGGGATGATAAGCAAGGCCAGAAACGAACATCTTATAGAATAATAGCAAATGTTGTTGCTCCAAGCTTAGAATTTGCAAGTTGTAAATTGGAAAAAAATGCAAAAGTTGATTTACCTATACAAGGCAGCCAAGAGGATATTATTGAACCAGACATAGATTTTGATAATGATGATATACCGTTTTAGTTGCTGTTTTAAGTACTGTTAAAATTACTCGCTTAATTACTTTTTAAATTAATGTTTATGTTGTTTATAAAATACTGTAGCCCGGTAATGTAGCCCAGTAAAGAATATTGTAATATATTAAAATAAAGAATGTTAAAAATATTGTAATTAAAAATTTTATGAAAAGGAGATAAAGTTGAAAAAGAAAAATTCAAAATCTGGTGATAAAACTCAAACAGGTTCTGTATCTTTAAATGTTAGACAAAGAAAAAGATACTGTTATTTTTGTAAAGAAAATGTAGATTACATAGATTATAAAAACATAGCAGTTTTAAAAAAGTTTGTTTCAGATAAAGGAAAAATTAGACCGAAAAGATCAACTGGTAATTGTGTTCAACATCAAAAAATGATTGCTTTAGCTATAAAAAGAGCAAGAGAAATGGCTTTAATGCCATATTTTAAAAGATAGTTTTATAAGATAATTTTATAATAAAATAATATGTCCTTTGAAAAAATAGATAATTTTAATAATTTAAGTAACAATTTGAATAACAATTTAAGAAAGGAAAAAAGAACTAACCTGTTCTTTTTAATATTTTTAACAGTTGCTTCATCTGTAGCAATTATTTTTGTGCCTTTTTTAAGTTTTGTTGCCTTAGCTTTTTTTCCTGTATGTGCAACTTTACTGTTAAACTTAAATAAAATAAGAGATTTTATTATTTGCTCAATTTCAGGAATAATAATTTTTTTATTGTTTAACTATGTTGTTGCTATAGTTTTTTTAATTATAATTGTTAGCATAGCGTTTGCATATAAATATCTTTTAAGTAAAAAACTTAAAGTATTTCATATTTTAATAGCAGTACTTTTAGTTTTTTTAATTTCTGTTTTTTTGTTTTTTATAATAGATTCTGCATTTACTAAGCAAAATGCTTTAATTGAAACTAAGAATGCATATAACAAGTTTGTTGATGATATTGATAAAGACCCAATAATAAAAAATTATAAAAATTTATTACTAATTGAAAATAATCAATATGAGCAAATAATAAATTTAACTAAATCATTTTTAAAGTTTTTACCAAAAATATTGCCTGGGATTTTAATTGTAAATTTTAGCTTAATAAGCATTTTAAACTATTATTTCAGTTATGTTTTTTTAAACAGGTATTCAATTGAAATAAAGCCATTTAAGCCATTTAAAGAGTGGGATTTACCATGGTATTGGTGCTGGGGGATAATAATTGGTATAATTTTAATTATTATTACCTCATTTAATCCAGGCTATAATAATATAATTTTAATAGTTGGCTATAATTTATTGATTATATTTGGTTTTGTCTATTTAATTTTAGGTATTTCAGTGATTTGGGGTTTTTTTGATAGATTTAATATAAAAAATTTTATAAAAGTTATTATAATAATAGTTGTTTTTATTATTTTTGGACTGGTAATATTTCTTCCAGTTATTGGACTAATAGATATTTGGGTAAATTTTAGAAGGCTAAAAAGAGTCCATTAGAGTGCATTAAAGCTCATTAGAGTCCATTAGAGCTTATTATAATCTATTAAAATGAAATTTATTAAGTAAATATTTATTGACAAGGATTTTCATAGATAAAATAAAATAAAAAAATTGAAAATTGGGTTAAAAATTTGATAAGTTTAGTGAAAGGGGTTTTACTTGAAGGTAATATTAACAAGAGATTATGAAAAACTTGGCGGTGCAGGAGATATAGTAAATGTAAAGGATGGTTTTGCAAAAAATTTTTTAATACCAAATAATATTGCAGTTTTAGCTACGCCAGGAAATATAAAACAAATGGAGATTGTTAAGAAATCTTTAATAAAGAAGGAAGCGAAAAATATTGAGGAAGCTAAAAAAATTGCTGAATTAATTGATGGAATGGAAATTAAGATTAAAGTAAATTCTAGCCCTGAAGGAAAACTTTATGGTTCAATAACAAATAAAGATATTGCTGAAAGAATTTTAGCTGATAAAAAAGTAGAGATAGATAAGAAAAAAATAGACCTTGATGAGCATATAAAAGAAGTAGGCTTTTATGAGGTGATCATTAAACTTTACAAAGAAGTAAAGGCAACAGTTAAAGTAATAGTTGAAAGTGATGATGTAGTAATTAATTATCCAAACCAAGAAGGCGACAATGTTTCTAATGTTTCAAGTGATAAATAATGCTTGATAAAAAAATAATGCTTGATAAAGAATTCTCAAGTGAATAAATAATGCAAGAAAAAAGACAAAAAAGACAAAATACAGCTCCGATAGATACAAGTAAAATTGATAGAATACCTCCATATAATTTAGAGGCAGAAGAATCTGTTCTTGGGTCAATGCTTATTTCTAAGGAAGCAATAATATCTGTACTTGAAATTTTGTCTGAAGATGATTTTTATAGGAATTCAAATGCTTTAATATTTAAATCTATTAAGGAGTTATTTTCTTTTGGGGAACCAGTTGATGTAATAACTGTTTCAGACTATATTAAAAAAAAAGATTTATTTGATGAAGTTGGTGGAAGTACTTATATTCACTCTTTAATTAGTAATATGCCTCTTGCTTCTAATGCACAGCATTATGCTCAAATTGTAAAACATCATTCAGTATTAAGGAAATTAATTTATGCCGCTACTGAAATAGCTGCAATATCCTATGAAGTACCTGAAGATTTATACGCTACTGTTGATAAGGCTCAACAGTTGATTTTTTCGATTTATCAAGATTTAAATACTGATAGAAAAAGTAGCAAATTTACAGCTATTAAAGATCTTTTATCTGAGGTTTATGAAGAACTGGCAAATCTTTATGATAAAAAATCTAAAATTACTGGAATAACAACTGGATTTATTGATTTGGATAAAATTACTTCTGGTCTTCAAAATTCTGATTTAATAATTATTGCTTCAAGACCAGGTATGGGAAAAACTTCATTTGCATTAAGCATAGCGAGAAATGCAGCTATGATTGAGAAAATTCCTGTAGCAATTTTTTCTTTAGAAATGTCAAAAGACCAAATTGCGCAAAGATTAATGTGTGCAGAATCAAGAATTGATTTACATCGATTAAGATCTGGTAATTTAAGGGATGATGAGTGGGTAAAGTTAGCAGGCGCAATAGAAAATCTTGCACAATGCAAGATATATATTGATGATGCAGCATTTTTAACTATTATGGACTTAAGATCTAGAGCCAGGATGCTGGCAAGTTCATATGGAATTAAATTACTAATTGTTGATTACCTTCAGTTGCTTCAGTCAGGAGTTAATTATAAAGAAAACAGAGTACTAGAAGTAACTGAAATCTCTCGAAATTTAAAAAGTATTGCAAAAGAATTACAAATACCTGTAATAGCAATTTCACAATTGTCTAGGGAAGTGGAAAAGCGAGAAAGGAAAAAACCGGTGCTAGCTGATTTGCGTGAATCAGGTGCAATTGAACAGGATGCAGATTTAGTATTGTTTATTTATAGGGAAGATTATTATGATAAAGAAGTAAAAGACCAGGTTTTTACTGAAATAAACATAGCAAAGCATAGAAACGGTCCTACTGGTATTGTGAAATTAAAGTTTTTAGAGGAATATACTTTATTTGTAAATGCTACTGTGTCTCCAGAATATGATGTTGAAGAGGTTCAGTAAATTTAATTTTTAATAATTTTTTATTTTTTTTTATAAACTTTATTTAAGTTAGAGGTGTTTAATCATGCCAGGAATAGTTTTATTAGGTACTCAATGGGGCGATGAAGGTAAAGGAAGAATTACAGACCTGCTTGCTAGCAAGATGGATATGGTTGTTAGATTTCAAGGGGGCAATAATGCTGGACATACTGTTGTAACAGGAAATGAAGAGTTTAAACTTCACCATATTCCTTCTGGAATATTATATCCTAAAACTTTATGTATAATTGGTAATGGAGTAGTAATAAACCCTGAAGTATTAATCTATGAGATAGAGCATTTAAATAACAAGGGTATAAGTACAGATAATTTAAAAATAAGTGGCAATTCCCATCTTGTAATGCCTTATCATATTGTAATTGATAAAGCAGGTGAACAAAGCCTTGGAAAATCAAAAATTGGAACTACTCACAAAGGTATTGGGCCTGCTTATGCTGATAAGGCTTATAGAAGCGGCATAAGAGTACAGGATCTTTTAGATTTAAAAATTTTTAAAACAAAACTTGAAGAGGTATTAAAATTAAAAAACCTTATTATTGAAAAAGTTTATAACTTAGAACCCATAGATTTTAATGAAGTTTATGAAAAATATGAAATTTATGGTAAAAAATTAAGTAAATATATAACTGATACATCTATCCTTGTGAATAATTATCTTGAGGAAAAAAAATTTGTTTTGTTTGAAGGTGCTCAGGGAACAATGTTGGATATTGACCATGGAACTTATCCTTTTGTGACATCATCTTCGACAGTAGCTGGCGGAGCTTCTGTTGGAGCAGGTATAGGGCCAAAAAAAATTGATCAAGTAATTGGTGTTGCAAAGGCTTATACAACAAGAGTAGGTTCAGGTCCATTTCCAACAGAAATAGAAGATAATATAGGCGATTATTTGCGGCAAAGAGGAAATGAATTTGGCACTACAACAGGTAGGGCTAGGAGGTGTGGTTGGCTTGATATTTTAATTTTAAAATACTCAATAATGCTTAATTCAATTGACTGCATTGCTTTGACAAAAATTGATGTCTTAACTGGTCTTGATGAGATAAAAATTTGTGTTGGTTATCAATATGAGGGGAAAGTTTTTGATTTTATTCCCCCTCATCAAACAATTATGCATAAATGTAAACCAATATATATTAAAGTTAAAGGATGGAAAGAAGATTTATCTAAGTTTAAAAAGTTTTCAGATTTGCCTGAAAATACAAAAAATTATATTCAGGAAATTGAGAAACTAATAAAAGTTCCTATCTCAATGATTAGCGTAGGACCAGAAAGAAATCAAATAATAATTAGAGATTATATTAAAGATAAAGGGTTGCTTGAAAATGGAAAAAAACCATTACTAATACTTTAGTTATTTTTAAAAATCTAGTTAAAAATATCAAAGAGGTGGCTAATTGAATGTTTTAATTATCGGAAGTGGCGGAAGAGAACACTGTTTGGCATGGAAAGTGTCTCAAAGCAGTCTTGTAAAAAAAATATTTTCTATACCAGGCAATCCAGGTATTAAACAAATAGGTAGTTGTTTTAATTTAGAAGTAAAAAAGGAAAATTTCAAGCTCATTAAAGATTTTGCATTACAAAATAATATCGATTTTACAATTGTTGGTCCAGAAGCACCATTAGTAGATGGAATAGTTGATTATTTTAATAATTTTGGTTTAAAAATTTTTGGCCCTGACTCAAATGCTGCAAGGATTGAAGGAAGCAAAGTTTTTACAAAAAATTTATGTAAAAAGTATAATATTCCAACCGCAGAAAGTGTAATTTTTTTTAGAGAAGAAATAGATAAAATAAAAAACTATATTAATAAGCTTTCTGAAAAAAGATTCCCATTGGTTTTAAAAGTAGATGGTTTAGCAGCTGGTAAAGGTGTAATTATTTGTAAAAATAAACAAGAAGCACTTGATGGTTTAAATGATTGTTTTGAAAAAAATATTTTTGGAAGTGCTGCAGATAAAATAATAATAGAAGATTTTATTGAGGGTTTTGAAGTTTCAATATTAAACTTATGCGACGGAAAAGATATAATTCCAATGGTTTTAGCTCAGGATTATAAAAAAATTTTTGATAATGATATTGGTAAAAATACTGGTGGAATGGGCAGCTTTAGTCCTGTACCCTTTGTAAGTGATAAGTTATATGAAAAAATACTTAACCTGATTATTTATCCTACATTTGAAGCACTTAAAAAAGAAAATATTTATTATAAAGGTATCTTATATGGTGGAATAATTATAAGTAATGATGAACCTTATTTATTAGAATATAACTGCAGGTTTGGAGATCCTGAAACGCAGGTAATACTCCCAAGACTTGAAGATGATCTGGTTGAGCTTTTGCTTAGCTGTATTAATGGCAAGCTTGCAAATCAAAAGCTACACTGGGATAACTTAAAATGTGTCTGTGTTGTAATTGCATCTAAGGGGTATCCAGAATCTTCATCAAAGGGAGATTTAATTGAGGGTTTGGACAAAATTAACAGCCAAAGCTATAATTTTAAGAACAAGAATTTTAATGAGTTTTCAGATTTAAATAATGATATAAAAATTAATAGTTTTTTAGCTGAAAACAAAAAAAATAATGTTTTAATTTTCCATGCTGGAACGAAATTTGAAAATCAAAAATATTATACAAATGGTGGAAGAGTTTTAAATTTAGTTTCAAAAGCTCCCACATTTAAAGATGCTAGAAAAAATATTTACTCTGAAATTTTAAAGATAAATTTTGAAGGCATGCAGTATCGAAAAGATATAGCATTAAAAGCTGAGCTTTTTGAAGATTCTGTAAGCTTTTAGATTTTTATTTTAAATTTTAAAAAAATGTTAAATTTTAAAATAATTTAACTTATTATTGTAAACTTAGTATATAATAATCTTTATTGTAATCTTAATTTATAATAAATTTTATTTAATTTCATTAAATTTCATTAATATTTTAGAGCATTAATATTTTAGAGTAATTTTTGTTAGTTTTAAAAAAATTATTAAATTATTTAGTATTTTGTTATGAGGTGGTTTTATGCCAAATGAAAAAAATAGCATAGGTAAAAAAGTTGCAATTATTATGGGAAGTCAATCAGATAAGCCTGTAATGAATGCAGCATGTGAAGTGCTTGATTTTTTTAATATTGGTTATGAAGTTTTAGTTTCTTCAGCTCATAGAATGCCAAATAAAACTAGACAATTTGCTTTATCTGCAGAAGGTAATGGATTTGAAATAATTATAGCTGGTGCAGGCAAGGCTGCTCATTTGCCAGGTGTTATTGCATCTTATACAACGCTACCTGTAATAGGGGTTCCCATTAAATCAGATGATTTGCATGGGATTGATTCTTTGCTGTCCATAGTTCAAATGCCACCTGGTGTTCCTGTTGCATCTGTTGCAATAAATGGTGCAAAAAATGCAGCATTACTAGCCGTTCAGATTTTAAGCTTAAAATATGACAATTTAAAAATTAAATTTAAAGAATATAAGTTAAAGTTAGAGTCTGAGGCCTAAATAAAATTAGAATTAGTTATTTTTTAAATTTACAGCTTCATTAAAATATTAAATTTTTAAAATATTGAATTATTAAGATTTAATAAATTTATTAACATTTTAACATTTAGTAAATTACTATAAATTTTGTAAGTTAAATATTAATAATATTAATGGATAATATGGATGATTATATAAAAATTAGGGTTAAAAATTATAATTTTTATTACGGTAATACTAAAGTATTAGAAGATATAAACATGGATATAAAGAAGAACGCTATTACTGCAATAATTGGCCCTAGCGGATGCGGTAAATCAACTTTTTTAAGAACATTTAATAAAATGAATGAGTTAATTGCTGTTAAAACTGCAGTTGAAGGAGAAGTTTTAATAGACAATACTGATATATACAAGGATAACATTGATGTGGTTGATTTACGAAGAAGAGTTGGTATGGTTTTTCAAAGGCCAAACCCATTTCCCAAAAGTATATATGATAATGTAGCTTATGGGCCTAGACTTCATAAACGTTATTCAAAATCTGAGCTTGATGCAATAGTTGAAAATAGCCTAAAAAAAGCAGCTTTATGGGATGAAGTAAAGAATAAATTACACTCACCGGCTTTAGATTTATCAGGAGGCCAGCAGCAAAGGCTTTGTATTGCAAGAGTTCTTGCAGTTGAAACTGAGGTAATTTTAATGGATGAACCTGCATCTGCTCTCGACCCAATATCTACACAAAAAATAGAAGATTTAATGGATGAATTAAAAGAAAATTATACTATTATTATAGTAACTCATAATATGCAGCAAGCTGCTCGTGTTTCCCAAAAAACAGCATTTTTCTTAATGGAAAGTATAGGTCAGCCTGCTAGACTAATTGAATATGATGATACAAATAAGATATTTACAAATCCATCAGACAGAAGAACTGAAAATTATATTACAGGAAGATTTGGGTAATAAAGACTTATTTGCCAACAGATTTAGATAGCAGAAATTAGATAACAGATTTAGATAATATTTTGACATATTTAAGGTCTTACAATATAATACCTCAATTAAATTTATTTCTACGCTTTTAAATTTTATACATTTTGTTTATATTTTTAGAGGTGAATAAATTAATGAAAGAGTACAGGTTAACAAAAGAAGGCCTTGAAATGCTCCAAAAGGAGCTTGAAGATTTAATAAATAATAAAAGGAAAGAAGTTGCTGAAAGGCTAAGAGAAGCAAAAGAATTTGGTGGAGATTTAGCTGAAAACCCAGAGTATGAACATGCTAAAAATGACCAGGCTTTTATAGAAGGCAGGATTGAGCAGATTAATGAAATTTTGCAAAATTATGTAATAGTTGAGAATGAGAAAAAGAATGTTGTAGACTTAGGAAAAACAGTAGTAGTTAAGGACCTTGATGATAAAAAAGAAAAGAAGTTTAAAATTGTTAGTTCAATTGAATCTGATCCTGAAAAAAACAAAATTTCTGATGAGTCTCCTGTTGGAAAGGCGCTATTGCATAAAAAGATTGGGGATATTGTTAAAGTAAAAACTCCACAAAAAGTAAAAACTCTTCAGGTATTAGAAATACTTTAATAAATTTGTTCTAATTAATTTTGATTAATTAGTCTCAAAATAATTCTGAAATTAATTAGTTTTAATTAAATTAAAAAGCAAAAAATTAAGATTAAATAAGCATAAAAAATAAAAAAATAAGAATAACAAGTATTTAAGAATAATAAGGATAATAAGAAAGAATAATATAACAATATAAGCATAGTAAATATTAAATTATATAAATATTTTTTAAATTTAAATGAATAGCAAAGATAAAAATAACCAAACTAATGAAGAAAATTATGATTATTATGTAGAAATTGAAGAGCATTTAAGCGAACCTCTAAAGGTAAAGTTAGATAAAATTAAAAAAATGCAAAGCCAAGGTATAAGGCTTTATGCAGATAATTTTTATAAAACTGCTCAAATTTTTGAAGTTAAAGAGAAGTATAAAAATCTTCAACCAGGTGATAAGACTGAAGATTTTTATAAGCTTGCAGGCAGAGTAATGCTTTTTAGAGTGCATGGAAAAGCAACCTTTTGTGACTTAAAGGATTCTGATGATAAGATTCAACTTTACTTAAACATTAAAACATTGGGTGAAGAGAAATATAATAATTTTCTTGAGCTTGATATTGGAGATTGGATTGGCGTTGAAGGAAATATTTTTGTAACTCATAAAGGAGAACTATCATTAAATGTTTTAGATTATATTTTATTAAGTAAATCTATAAGAATTATGCCTGAAAAGTGGCATGGTCTAAAAGATGTAGAGTTAAGGTATAGACAAAGATATCTTGATTTTATTGTAAATCCTGAAGTTAAAAAAGTTTTTTTAATAAGGTTTAAGATTATTGAAGCTATAAGACAGTTTTTAAATAAAAGGGGCTTTTTAGAGGTTGAAACTCCAATGCTTCAGCCAATACCTGGAGGAGCTGCAGCAAGACCATTTATTACACATCATAATGCATTAGATATAGATCTGTATTTAAGAATTGCACCTGAATTATATTTAAAGAGATTAATAGTTGGGGGTTTTGAAAAAGTATTTGAACTAAACAGAAATTTTAGAAATGAAGGGATTTCTTATAAGCATAATCCTGAATTTACAATGGTAGAGTTTTACCAAGCATTTGTTGATTATAAAGATTTTATGAATCTAACAGAAGAATTGATTAAATTTGTTGCGCTAGAAGCACTAGGAAAATTGGAGTTTACTTACAAAGGGAATTTAATTTCCCTTGAAAAAGAATGGGAAAAGATTACAATGCTTGATTCTATAAAAAAGTATGGAAATATTTACGTTGATTTTGATATGGAAATTGACCAAATAAGAAAAATAGCAAAAGATTTACAAATAGAGTTTGACAGCAGTTTTAGCAAGGGTAAATTAATAAATGAAATTTTTGAAAAAATAGTGGAGCCAAAACTTATACAACCGACTTTTATTAAAGATTATCCAATTGAAATATCTCCTTTAGCAAAGAAACATCCGTTAAATCCTAATTTAACTGAAAGGTTTGAGCTATTTATAGGTGGCGAGGAAGTAGCAAATGCCTTTTCTGAATTAATCGACCCTAAAGACCAAATGATTAGGTTTAAGAAACAAGTTGAGAGCAAAGATGAGGAAGAAAGGTTGACGGGTAAAATTGACTTAGATTTTATAAAAGCGCTAGAATATGGCATGCCACCAACAGCTGGGGAAGGAATAGGTATTGACAGGCTTGTTATGATATTAACAAATAGTAAATCAGTACGGGATGTTATTTTATTTCCACTTATGAAGCCTGATACTGAAAAGGAATGATTTTGAATTGGAATTTAAGATAAATTTGACAAATTAAGTTCAATTAAGTTAATTTTTAATATATTATTAAAGTAAATAAGAATATATAAATTGAAAATTAATTAGTATAAAATTAATTAGGTTAATTAGTATAAAATTAATTAGGAGATAAAATGCTTTGTGAGTTTTGCAAACGTAATGAAGCAATTGTACATTTAATAAAAGTTGTAAATGGTAAAACCGAAAGACTTAACCTTTGCATTAATTGCTTAAAGGAAGTTGACATATTGCAATCTGATGAATTGCTTAGCGATTTAAATGCAATTTTAGAAAAGATATTGCAAATTGATATAAAAGTTAGCGATAAAAAGCAGGAAGGTAAGATTTTTAACAGCACAGTTAATTTTAATGATTTTCTTCCTGTTAATGATAAAGAGAATGATTTAGCTAATAATTCAAATAAAAAATGCAGTGTTTGCGGTTTTGATTTAAAGACTATTAAAGCAACTGGTAAAGTTGGCTGTGAGAATTGCTATAATGTTTTTAGGACTGACTTAACTCCTATTTTAAATAAAATTCATGCAGGTACTAAACATATTGGTAAAATACCAATTAAGACTTCGAAAGCTGCGAAATTAGTAAAGGAAATTAGAGATTTGGAATATAAATTAAAGCAGGAAGTAATGGTAGAAAACTTTGAAGAAGCAGCAAAGTTAAGAGATACAATAAAAAAATTGAAAAAAAGACTGTCCATTGGTAAGAAATAATCAAAATAAACCTATTTTTAGTAACCCAACATTGTCAATGTCTCAAAATAATCAAGTAATTCTTTCAACAAGAGTAAGAGTTTCTAGAAACTTAACTGGTTATAAATTTAACAGTGTGTCAACTAATCTAGAAAAAAAAGAAATTCTTAATTTAGTAAAATCTATCTTTTTTGATAATAATAAAAATAGTGATTTTGAATTTTATAATATTTCAAGGCTTTCAAAAATTCAGCGTCAATTTTTTTTAGAAAGGCATATTTTAAGTCCTGAAATGACTTATAAGCTTAACTTTAAGGGTCTGATTTTAAAAAAAAGTAAAAAAAGCTTAGACGAGGTTTTATCAATACTTATAAATGAGGAAGACCATTTAAAAATTCAAAGCATTGTTGCAGGTTTAGATATTGAAAAAGCTTATAAAAATGTAGTAGTTATGGAAAAATTATTAGAAAGAAGACTAAAGTTTGCTTATGATAAAGATTTTGGTTATTTAACAAGCTCTCCTGTTAATTTAGGTACAGCTTTAAGAATCTCAATAGCAGTTCATATTCCAGCAATTATAATATCTGGTAAGGTGGAAGAATTTATAAAAAAGCTTAATAAAATCGGCTGTATGGTAAAAGGCTTTTTAGGCGAAAATTCAGAAGTTATTGGTAATATTTTATTAGTTGCTAATCAAATGTCTTTAGGAAAGTATGAGAAGCAATTTATAGAAGAAATGAATGCAATATGTTTAAATATAATTGATGAGGAAAAAGAGGCTTTAGAAGAATTAAAAAAAGATATTCCTTTAATTGTTGAAGATAGTGTTATGCGCTCATATGGGATATTAACTAATGCTAGACTTTTGTCTTACTATGAAGCAATTGATTTTATTTCAATGATAAATCTTGGAATAGATTTAGGGTTAATAAAAGATGTAAAACCATTTAATTTATATAATTTAATTAATATTTTAGGAGATTCAAATTTAATTATAAATTTTAAACTAAAACTTGAACCCGATAGTGATGAGCTTGATAAGGTTCGGATGGATGTGGTTAGAGAAAAATTAGCAATTAAAAAGCTGAAAAAATAGTTGCGTCTAGTAGTAGTTAGTTTTAAGATATTTATGATATAATATTAATTAATTAAAGTTATGATATAACAAAATAAAATAAAGATATAAAATAAAGGTTATAAAAATTAAGTTATAAAAATAGTATAATTAAGACTATAGTATAATTAAGGTTAAGATGTTTTAAACTGAAAAATAATTAAAATAGGGACTGATTAAAAATGTTTGAAAGATTTACAGAAAGAGCAAGAAAAGTCGTTGTTAGAGCTCAGGATGAAGCAAGATTTTTAAAGCAAAATTATATAGGAACAGAGCATTTGCTGCTAGGTTTAATTGGTGAAAAAGAGGGTATTGCGGCAAAAGTACTGCAATCTTTAAATATTTCCCTTGAAGAGATTAGGCTGGCTGTAAAGGAGTCTGTAACTGAAGGAACTGCAGAAGTCTATGAGCATATACCTTTTACACCTCGAGCTAAAAAAGTTTTAGAACTTTCATTAAGAGAAGCTTTACAAATGGGGCATAATTATATTGGGACAGAGCATATACTGCTTGGTTTACTTAGAGAGGGTGAAGGTGTAGCTGCAAGGGTTTTAAATTCTTTTGGTGTTAATCTTGAAATTGTAAAAGAAAAAATTAGGGAAGTTTTAAATAAATATCCTTTTTATCCTCAAGATGAAAGCGAAAGTTCTGAAAAGTTTCAAAAGAGAAATCTAAAAATGCTTACTCAATATGGAAGAGATTTAACCCAGCTTGCAAAAGAGAAAAAGCTAGACCCAGTTATAGGAAGGAAAAAAGAGATAGAAAGACTTATGCAAATATTATCAAGAAGGACTAAAAACAATCCTATATTAATTGGAGAGTCGGGAGTGGGCAAGACAGCAATTGTTGAAGGCTTGGCTCAGGCTATTGTTTCAAAAGATATACCGCCAAATCTTAAAAATAAAAGAATATTTACTTTAGATTTAGGTGCATTAGTTGCTGGTTCAAGGTATAGAGGTGATTTTGAAGAAAGACTTAAAAAGGTTTTACAGGAAATTAAAGAAGATGGCGATATAATGATTTTTATTGATGAAGTTCATACACTAGTTGGTGCTGGTGCTGCTGAAGGTGCAATAGATGCTGCATCTATATTAAAACCTATGCTTGCCAGAGGAGAGATACAGACAATTGGGGCAACAACTTTAAATGAATATAGAAAATATGTTGAAAAAGATAAGGCACTTGAGCGTAGATTTCAACCAATTTATGTTGATGAACCAAGTGAGTATGAAACAATAGAAATATTAAGAGGATTAAAGAATAGATATGAAGAGTTTCATAATCTTACAATTACAGAGGCGGCTATTAAATCAGCAGTTAAGTTATCTCATAGATATATTTCAGACAGATATTTACCTGATAAAGCAATTGATTTAATTGATGAAGCAGCTTCTAGGGTTAGGTTAAGAAATCTTACTAGTCCACCTGATTTGAAGAAGCTAGAAGATGAAATTGAAAAGGTTACAAAGGAAAAAGAAGAAGCAATAAAGGCGCAGGATTTTGAAAAAGCTGCAGAATTTAGAGATAGAGAAAAGCAATTAATAAAGGAAAAATTAGAGCTTGAGGAAAATTGGGGCAGAAGGAGCAATGTTGAAAAGGGGAAAGTAGACGAAAATGAAATTGCAGAGGTTTTATCAAGCTGGACTGGGATACCTGTGTATAAATTGACTGAAACTGAATCAGCTAAGCTTTTAAAAATGGAAGAAGAATTGCACAAAAGGGTAATTGGCCAAGATGAAGCAATAAAAACAGTTTCAAAAGCAATTAGAAGATCTCGTTCAGGATTAAAGGATCCTAAAAGACCTATTGGTTCTTTTATATTTCTTGGACCATCTGGAGTTGGCAAAACTGAGCTTGCAAAAACAATAGCTGAGTTTTTATTTGGTAAAGAAGATGCCTTAATTCAAATTGATATGTCAGAATACATGGAAAAACATTCAGTTTCAAAACTAGTTGGATCCCCACCTGGCTATATTGGTTATGATGAAGGAGGGCAATTAACAGAAAAAATTAAAAGAAGACCTTATAGTGTAATATTATTAGATGAGATTGAAAAAGCACACCCTGACGTATTTAATATACTTCTTCAAATATTTGAAGACGGTCATTTAACAGACTCTCAAGGCAGGAGAGTTGATTTTAAAAATACTGTAATAATAATGACTTCTAATTTAGGGGCAAGAGAAATTCATAAAAATAATCCTTTAGGTTTCAGAAAAATTGACGAAGAGGACTTAAGTTATGAAGAAATAAAAAATAAAGTAATGAGTGAACTAAAAAAGGCTTTTAGACCTGAATTTTTAAATAGATTAGATGAAGTTATAGTATTTCATAAACTTACAAAGCAAGAAGTTTATCAGATTATTGATTTAATGATGAAAAGAATTGTTCAGCAGTTAGAAATTCAAGGTATAACAATTGAGCTGAAAGATTCTGCAAAAGAATTCCTTTTATCTAAAGGTTACGATGCAACGATGGGTGCTAGGCCAATGAGGCGTGCAATTCAGAATTTCATTGAAGATCCTTTGTCAGAAAAATTAATAAGTGGAGAAATAAAAGCAGGAAATATTGTAGAAGTCAGTGCTCAAGCTGACCAATTATTTTTTGAAATTAAAAAAATAGAACCTACCGTATTAAACATCAAGTAATGCTTAAGGAAAAAGACCAAGAATTACTATTAAACAGTTTAAAAAGAATTGCTCCTGGAACTGATTTAAGGACTGGTATTGAATACATATTACAGGGAAAGATAGGAGCATTAATAGTAGTTGGAGACTCAGAACAAGTTTTAAAGCTTGTAGATGGTGGATTTTACATAGGGTGCAGTTTTACACCTGCAAGGTTTTATGAGCTGGCAAAAATGGACGGGGCAATAATTTTAAGTCAAGATGCATCAAGGATTTTATATGCAAATACCCACCTTTATCCAAATCCATTAATTAAGACAACTGAAACTGGAACACGACATCGAACTGCTGAAAGAGTGGCAAAGCAGACAAAAACTCTTGTAATTTCAATATCACAAAAAAGGGATGTTGTAACAATTTATATCGATAACCTTAAATATATTCTTGAAGAACCTAGAATAGTTTTATCAAAAGCAAACCAAGCACTACAAACATTGTCAAAGTATAAAGATGGGCTAGATAATTTATTAATTAATTTGACAATAAAAGAAATTGAAGATGTTGTAACACTTTATGATGTTGTATCTGTTCTTCAAAAGTCTGCGATTGTTCAAAAGACTGAAAAAGAGGTAAGAAGATATATTTATGAGCTTGGAACTGATGGTAGACTTTTAAATATGCAGGTTGATGAGCTTATGATAAATGTTGAAGATGAAAGCTTAAAAGTAATTGAAGATTATATTAATGAAGATCATAAGCTAAAACCGGCAGAAATTATGGATTTAATAAATGATTTAGATGAAGCGGAATTATTTTTACTTGACAATATTGCAAAATTATTAGGATACAAAGTTGAAGAAAATTTAAGGGAACTACCTGTCCATTGTAGAGGTGTAAGGATAATTTCTGAAATAAAAAGGCTTCCTGATAATTTAATGAAAAATTTAATTGATAAGTTTAAAAATTTAAGAAATATTATGGACGCAAGTGTTGAGCAACTTGCAGAAGTGCAAGGGATGGGCAAAGTAAAAGCTAGTTTGCTTCATGATAGGCTAAAAAAATTCTCAGAGTATTATCTTTTTAATGAACCCTACTCATATAGAGGCGGTATTTCTCAAAAATTAAATCTTTAAAAAAAATCTTTTTTCATTTAAAATTTGCTACTGAATTTTATTATTTTTTCTGGACTTTAAATGATTTCAGCAATAATCACAGCAGCTGGTAAAGGAACAAGATTACAAAGTAATATTAGCAAGCAGTTTATTCATATTTATGGTAAACCAATCCTTGCTCATACTTTGAAATCATTTCAAGATTGTGAAAAAATAGATGAAATTTATGTAGTTATACCAAAAAATTACGAGCAATATTGTGAAGATGAAATAGTAAAGAAATATAAATTTACTAAAGTAAAAAAATTGATAACTGGTGGTGATGTAAGGCAGGAATCTGTTTTTAATGCGCTAAAAGTAGTGTCTAAAGACTGCAAAATTGTTTCAGTTCATGATGGTGTACGACCATTAATTACTCCAGAGGATATAAGCAATATAATTGACTATCTTTTAGAATGCAATATAGTTGATAGTAAGGTTAAAGGTGTCATACTTGCTGCTCCAGCTTATGAAACAGTAAAAAAAATAGATAATGATAATAATATAGAATACACGATTACAAGAAACCTTGTTTGTATGGCTCAAACTCCTCAGACTTTTTTTTATAATGAACTTTTTGATTCATATAAGAAAGCTTTTACTGATAATTTTATTGGTACTGATGATGCAAGTTTAGTTGAGAGAGCAGGCTGGAAGGTAAAAGTTTTAATTGGTCATCATGAAAATATAAAAATTACAACCCCAACAGACTTGTTTTTAGCAGAACTAATAATGAAAAAAAATGGCAGTATTTAAGCATTAAATTTTAATATCAAAAGTATTTAAAAACATTAAAATTTTAGATAGCTTAAACTATTTTATTTATATTTATATTTATATTTATGATGATTATGATTAGACTGTTTATAATTAAAATTTAAAACTTTAAATTAAGGATATAAAATGCGTGTTGGAATTGGGTATGATGTTCATTCATTTAAAAAAGATAGAAAGTTAATACTTGGAGGAGTTGAAATTCAGCACTATCAAGGACTTGAAGGACATTCAGATGCAGATGTTTTAGTTCATTCAATTATGGATGCATTGCTTGGTGCAGCTGGATTAGATGATATAGGAGTTCATTTTCCAGATACAGATATGAAATATAAAAATATATCCAGCTTAAAGCTATTGTCCATTGTAAAAGAAATGATTTTAAATGCAGGATATAGAATTATAAATATTGACTGCGTTTTAATTTTAGAAAAACCTAAAATTTCAAACTATTCAAAATTAATGAAAAAAAATATAGCACAAGTTTTAGAAATTAGTGAAGATAAAATAAATATAAAAGCAACTACAACAGAAAAACTTGGTTTTTGTGGTAGAGAAGAAGGAATTGCTGCAGAAAGCATAGCTTTGATAGATTAAAATTTTATAATAATTATATAAATAATAATTATAATATTTAAAACAACATTAAATTATATTTAATTTAATTTAATTTAATTTAATTATATTAATTATATTTAGATGTTTGGAAAAATATTAAATGATACTAATTGTATTATAATACATCAGATATGAAATAATGCATCAGATATGAATAATAAAAATGGTACATATTTAGATACTAACAGCAGCGTAAAAGATATTCGTTTTAGGTTTGCCCCATCTCCAACAGGTGGACTACATATTGGCACAGCTAGAACAGCCTTATTTAACTGGCTTGCAGCAAAAAGTATGGGCGGAAAGTTAATACTTAGAATTGAAGATACAGATATTCAAAGGTCAAAAAAAATTTTCGAGGAGTCAATAATTCAAGATTTAAATTGGCTTGGTATTACCTGGGATGAGTTTTACAGGCAAAGCGAAAGAATTGATATATACAAAAAGTATGCTGAAGAACTTGTAAAAAAAGAAAAAGCTTATTTTTGCTTTTGCAGCAACGAAAGATTAGAGGAGTTGAAGGAAAAACAATATTTAGAAGGCAAGCCGTCAAAATATGACAATAAATGTAGAAATTTGTCCAAAGAAGAAATAGAAAATAATTTAAAAGCAAATAAACCTTATGCAATTAGATTTAAAATATTAGAAGGAGAAATAATTTTTAATGATATTGTGCGGGGAATTATTAAATTTAATTCAGATGTTTTTGGAGATTTTGTTATCTTAAAGTCTGATGGAACCCCTTCATATAATTTTGCAGTTGTTGTTGATGACTGGGAAATGAAAATAACACATGTTTTAAGGGGTGAAGACCATATTACTAATACTGCAAGACAAATAATGATTTTTAAAAGTCTTGGTTTTAGTATACCTGAATTTGCTCATTTATCTATGATTTTAGGAAAGGATGGAAAAAAACTTTCAAAGAGGCATGGTGCAAAAACAATTAGTGAATTTAGAGAGGAAGGTTATTTAAGTGAAGCAATGGTAAATTATTTAGCACTTTTATCTTGGTCACCTAAAGAGGAAATTTTTTTATTGAAAAATGTTATAAATGATTTTAACATAAAAGATATTTCTAAAAACCCTGCTATTTTTGATATTGAAAAATTAAATTGGGTTAATAGTCACCATATAAGAAATAGAAGTAATAAAGAGCTCTTAGAAGAGCTTTATATTTTTATTAAAAGCAACAGTTTTTTTAAGAATTTTGATTTAAATAGTGATATTAACAAAGAAAAGATTAATAGATGTTTAAATGTTTATAAAGAAAAATTAAAAACACTTAAGGAATTTCCAGATTATATTAAAGTTTACTTTGATTATAATTTAAAAGACTTTGACGATGAGGCATTAGAAATTATTAAAGATAAAAATTCAAGAGAAGTAATTATAAAAATTCGTGATATTATGTTAAGTTTAACTAATGAAATTTTTGGAAATAAGAAAAGCAAAGAAGATTTATATTTAGAAGCAAAAGAAGATTTTTTTAAACAAATTCTTTCTCATACATCAAATCAATTATATGAAAAAAATATAAAAGGCAAAAATTTTTACATGCCTATTAGGTCAGCATTAATTGGAAAAGCTCATGGTCCTGAAATACCAAAAGTCATGTATGTGCTTGGCATTGATGAATGCTTAAACAGACTTGATAAAGTAATTAATTATTTAATGGTTAAAAATATTTAAATTTTAGGTAAAAATATGGGTTTAATAGCAGACATCAAAGAGTTGGTAGCAGCTGCTAAGGAAAGGGATCCTGCTGCTATTAGTACAGCTGAAATTATTCTCACATATTCAGGTGTTCATGCAATACTTAGTCATAGAATTGCTCACTGGCTATGGGAAAGAAAAGTGCCTTTTTTACCTAGGTGGATATCTCAAGTAAGTAAATTTTTTACAGGCATTGAGATTCATCCTGGAGCAAAAATTGGGAAAAATATATTTATAGACCATGGAATGGGTGTTGTAATAGGTGAAACAAGTATAATAGGAGATAACGTAACAATTTATCAAGGTGTTACGCTTGGTGGAACGGGAAAAGAAAGAGGTAAAAGACACCCAACTATTGGGAATAATGTAGTTATTTCTGCAGGTGCAAAAGTTTTAGGTTCAATTACAATAGGCAATAATGTAATTATTGGAGCAGGTGCAGTTGTAATTAATTCGGTTCCTGATGACTGTACAGTTGTCGGTGTGCCGGGAAGAATAGTAAAAATAAAAGGTGAAAAAGTTTTATCTGATGAATATCATAGAATGCGTTTGCCTGACCCTGTTAATGAAATGCTTAAAAGTTACAAACAAAAAATAGAAAATTTAGAAAAAGAAATAGCTGCTATAAAAAAGCAATTAGAAAACACTGAAAGTAAAAAATAATTATATTATAAATAGTTTTTAGTTTTTGTAATTACATATTTAAAATATTTTTATTTATATAAGTTTGATGTAAATAAGGTGATAAATTGAGCTTAGTTATCTATAATACTTTAACTCGAAAAAAACAGGAATTTATTCCTACCAATAAAGATGAAGTAAAAATGTATGTATGTGGACCAACTGTTTATAATTATATTTCAGTTGGTAATGCTAGGCCAATAATAGTGTTTAACATGGTTAGAAATTATCTTGAATTTTTAGGTTATAAAGTTAAATTTGTTCAAAATATTACTGATATTGAAGATAAAATAATTAAAAAGGCTAATGAAGAAGGAGTTCACTTTAGTGTAATTACTGAAAGATATACTAAGGCTTTTTTAGAAGATTTAAAAAATTTAGAAATAAATAATTTTTACTTTATGCCTAAAGCAAGTGAAATGATTCCTGATATTATTTTAGTTATTGAAAAGATAATACAAAATGGTTTTGCATATGTAGCTGGGGGAGATGTTTATTTTGATGTGTCAAAATTTAAGAATTACGGTAAGTTATCAGGGCAGGATATCAATGAAATGCTTTCTTCAGAAGAGGAGTCATTTTCAAAACGAAATAAAGTTGATTTCACTTTATGGAAAAGCGCTAAGCCAGGAGAACCAAGCTGGGATAGTCCTTGGGGAAAGGGAAGGCCTGGTTGGCATATTGAATGCAGTGCAATGTCAATAAAATATTTAGATTATGGATTGGATATACATGGGGGTGGAATTGATTTAGTTTTTCCTCATCATGAGAATGAAATCGCTCAATCAGAAGCAGCTTTTCCGGAAAAAGGAGATTTTGTCAGGTATTGGATGCATAATGGTATGATTGAAGTAAAAGAAGAAAAGATGTCTAAGTCAAAAGGTTTAAAAGAAGAGTGGATTTTAAGAAATTTATTAAATAAATATTCACCAAATATAATAAAAATGTATATCCTCTCAACTCATTATAGAAGTCCTCTGGAATTTAGCATTGAAAAACTCGAAGAAGCAAAAAAAGCAATAGAGAAATTGTTAAATTTTTTAAGAAATTTAATTTTTTTAATTAAATCTGTTAAAAAAGACAGCAGTACACAAAGCAACTATTCTAATTCTAATTCTAGTTCTAGTTATAGTTCTAATTCTAATTATAATTCTAATTCTAATGTGGACATTTTAATAGAGGACAAAGAATTTTATGAAAATCTTAGTGATGATGATAAAAAAATATTTTTATATATTAAACAATTTAAACAAGAATTTAAAAAGTCTATGGATGATGATTTTAATTCAGCGAGGGCAATTGGAGAACTGTTTAATTTTATAAAAAAGTTAAATACAATTATTCAAAGCCCTGATTTTAATATAAATTTAATAAAAACTGAAAGTTTAGTTATTGTGTATGATATTTTGATTAACTATACTAAAGTTTTTGGTTTTAATTTAGAAAAGGAATTAAAATTATTTGAAATTTCTGGTAAAAAAGATATAAGCAAAGACAAAATCAAAGATATAGGCAAAGATTTAGGCAAATGGCTGGATGATGCTGAAATAAAAGAATTAATTAAACAGAGAGATTTAGCAAGAAAACAGAAAAACTTTAAGAAAGCTGATGAAATAAGAAATAAACTTTCCTCTTATGGGATAATTCTTGAAGATAGAAAAGAAGGCACCATTTGGAAAAGAGAATTAGTAAATCAATAATTAGTGCTGATAGCAGTAAAGATAACAATAGTAAAAAGAAGAAAGCTCCTTTAAATGAATATATATACGGAATAAACTCTGTGATATCTCTTCTTAATATTAATGCAGGCAATAGGAAAATATATAAAGTTTATATCTTAGAAAATAAAAGCAATTCAAAAAGAATAATAGAAATAAATTCTTTATGTGAAATTAAGTCAATACCTGTAGAGATAGTTTCAAAAAAATATTTCTATAATTTATTAGAACTAGAATATCGTCCAGAATATCGTCTTGGTTATTCATTTGATGATAAAATTTTATTTGCTAAATTAAATCTTGAAAAAGAGTTTATTTCAAGCCAAGGTGTTATAGCTGAAGTATCAAATTACAATTACTCTAATCTAGAAATTGATATAGGCAAACTTACAAGTAAAAAAGACAGCAATAAGGATAGTATTTTTGTTATTTTAGATGGAGTAACAGATGTTGGTAATTTTGGTTCAATTCTTAGAAATTGTGCGGCTTTTAGCGTAAGTGGAGTAATAATTACCAAAGATAGAAGTGTTAATGTAAATAGAAGAATTAGTAAAATATCTTCTGGAGCGTTAGAAGAAGTAAAAATTTATAGAGTAATTAATCTAGCTAAAACAATCCAATATTTAAAAACAAAAGGTTTTTGGATTTATGGAACTACCTTGGAAAATGATAAAAATATTAATTTTATTGATAGCATTAATTACAGTTTTCCTGCAGCTGTTATATTTGGGAGTGAATATAAAGGTATAAGTCAAATTGTGAAAAAAAATTGTGATTTTTTAATAAAAATAGATTTAGCTAGTTCAATTCAGTCGTTAAATGTAGCTGTTGCAAGTGGGATTGTTTTATATAGTATGAGTATCCAAAAGAAAAATTTTCTTACTAATGTCAAGTAAGTATTGCAATAAAAAAATTAAAGATGACAGAATAAATTTTAGTACTGTTTTGTTCACTTCTTTTTTATCTTTATTTTCAATTTTTTCAATTATTTTATTAGCTTCTTGCGGATTGTTTTATCAGTCTGATTTTATTACAACAGAAGAAGATAAAAAAAACTTAAACTTAGAAGAAAGTGCAAAAAATATCGATATAAATGACAATATTAGTAAAGACGACAAATATCTAGTCACTAAAATTTTTGATGGTGATACTATTTTAGTAGAAGATAAATTTATAATCAGACTGCTTGGTATTAATGCACCCGAAGTTGATAGATTTTTTTATGATGAAGCAAAAGACGCTTTAAAAACAATTATAGAGGGTGAATATATTTATCTTGAGAAGGATGTTAGCGAAAAAGATGTTTATGGTAGGTATTTAAGGTATGTTTATATAAATTCAACTTTTGTTAATCTAGAAATGGTAAAAAGAGGTTTTGCTAATGTTTTTACAATGCCTACAGATTTAAAATATAATAATCTTTTTTTGGAAGCTGAAAGATATGCAAGGGAAAAACAGGTCGGGCTTTGGAAAATTTCAAAATACTCAAATTATAGCGTATTAAATTATGGCGTAAATAAAAACTTAAATAATACTGAAAACTCTGATGACAATTTTAACAGCACAACTAATTGCAATAATTCTAATAATTATAATGATTCCAGTAATTTTGATAATATTTCAATATATGTTCATTTTGATGCAAGTGGTAATGACAACAAAAATTTAAATGATGAGTATGTAGTTATAAAAAATAATTTAAATTATGATATTAATATAAAAAAATGGACAGTTAAAGATAGTTCTATAAATATATATGAATTTAAAAGGAAATATATTTTAAAAAGTGGTCAATATTTAATTTTATATACTGGATTTGGCAAAGATAAAAATAATAAATTTTATTGGAATAGTGCAAAACCAATTTGGAACAATGACTTTGACACCCTTTATTTAAGAGATGAAGAAGGATATCTAGTTAATATATATAATTATCCTTAGATTATATTTAATTAACCTAAAACTATTTTTATTAATCTAAAACTATATTAATTAATTTGAAATTATCTCTACTAAATGATAAATTAAGCAATAACGACCTTTTATTAAATTTATTTAAGCATTTACCCAGTTACCATTTATTAAGCATTTATGTAATGTGACTCTTTTTTTTGCCAGAATTTTGGAGCATTAAAGAATTTTTTAATTCTATAAACAATTAAGTGAATTGCAATATTTATATATTGAATTAATGCCGGGCCATTTTCTTTTAATGCTACATGCATTCCTTCAATTCTGCCATCAATCCAGTTAACTACTGCAGAAGTATCTTCAAGTCTATGATCAATAGGAGGCTGGAATTTTTTTAACATATTTACTCTGTCAAGATCAGCTGCATTATCATAAATTTCAACCCAAACACACTTTTTTTTATTATCTACCTCACAATTACCATCAAAAGAACCACCACATGGACCATTTCTAAGTGTTTTAGGACATCTCATTGGGCAAACAAACCCTGTTGTTGAAAGTATACATTGTCCACAAGATCTACAGTCAAACATTATTTTTTTTAATAATTCTTCGAAAAAAAACAGGGGTTTATAAATACCTCTTAAATGCCAGAATTTTTTTGGTTTAGGATTAAATACAGGTATTTTTATAGTTGTAGTCATAAATTCTCCTATTCCTAATTATATTAAATTTATTATTTTTTTATTAGTTATTATTTTACTATTGCTAATTTTTATTAATTATTATTATTGATGTTGTAATTATTTTGTTATTACTTGATTTTAAATATTAAATTAATAAATTATACACCAAATTCTTCTTCTATGAAATGGGTATGTAAATTTCCTTGAATAAAATTTTGGTTTTTTATTAATTTTTTATAAAAAGGAATAGTTGTTTTAATACCTTCAATCTTAAATTCATCTAGTGCTCTTTTAGCACGATTTATTGCTTCAATTCTTGAACAACCCCAAATGATTAGTTTAGCAAGTAATGAGTCATAATAAGGTGGTACTATATAGTCTTTATAAATATGTGTATCAACTCTTATTCCTGGTCCGCCTGGAAAAATACATTCAGATATTTTACCAGGACTTGGTTTAAAGTTATCATCAGGATCTTCAGCATTAATTCTAAATTCAATTGCAGAGCCAAATGGTTTTATTTCATTGGATAGATTTGTTAATTTTTCTCCAGCTGCTATTAATATTTGAAATTTTATTAAATCTAAGCCAGTAGTTATTTCAGTAACTGGATGTTCTACCTGAATTCTTGAATTAATTTCAATGAAATAAAAGTTTTCATTTTTATCAACTAAGAATTCAATTGTTCCTAAGTTTTTGTATCCAATAGATTCTGCAGCTCTAATAGCAAATTCTTTAATTAATCTAAGAGTTTTAAAAGAAACATTAATTGGTGGTGCTTCTTCTATTAGCTTCTGGTGTCGTCGCTGAATAGAGCATTCCCTTTGGCCCACACAGAATATATTTCCATAATTATCAGCAACTATTTGAACTTCAACATGTCTTGGTCTAATAATATATTTTTCAATATAAACATGGTCAGCACCAAAACTTGAAAGACTTTCAGATTTTGATATTTGATATAATGATTCAAGCTCTTTTGGATTATTACAAATTCTCATTCCTTTACCACCACCACCAAAGGATGCTTTTAAAATTACAGGATATCCAATTTTCTTTGCAATAATGAGAGCATCTTTAATATTTTTTATATTTCCATTTGAGCCTGGAATTATTGGAATTTTATTTTGATTCATTACTTCAATTGCTTTGCTTTTATTACCAGAAAGAGAAATTACATCTGCTGGAGGACCAATAAATTTTATATTATTTTGATTACAAATTTTTTCAAATTCTGGATTTTCTGCCAAAAAACCATATCCTGGATGTATTGCATCACATTTTTTTAAGATTGCTGCACTAAGTATGCTTTCTATATTTAAGTAACTCTTTGCAGCTGGTGGTGGTCCAATGCATACTTTTAAATCTGCAAGTTTTACGTGCATTGCATCTTTATCAGCAGTTGAAAAAACAGCAACAGTTTCAATGCCGAGTTCTTTACATGCTCTTATTATTCGAACAGCAATTTCTCCTCTATTTGCAATTAAAATTCTTTTAAACATATTTAAATATTATTTTTAATGAAATGTCTTTTATTAAAATATTTATTTTGAAATATTGAAATATTTATATTGAAACACTTATATTGAAATATTTTTATTGTAATTTTTTTATTCAATTATAATTTTCATAAGCGTTTGGTCGTACTCCACTGCATCTTCATTTTTTACTAATATTTCAGAAATTGTTCCATCGTAATCGGAATTAATTTTGTTCATTAATTTCATTGCTTCAATAATACAAAGGGTATCACCTTTTTTTACTTTAGAACCAACTACAACAAAAGGTTCAGCTCCTGGGCTAGGTGAACTGTAAAATACACCAACTATTGGTGATTTTATTTCAACTATTTTTTTATCTTTATTAATGTCTTCAAATTCATATTCTGTCTTTGGTGAGTTTAAAGTATTTTCTTTTTCATAACCTAAATCTTTATCTAAAATATTTTTTGATTTTATGCTTTTATCTTGTTTTTCTTTTACTGAATAAGATTTTTGTTGCAGAGATTTTTTATTAATTTCAATTTTTATTCCGTCAATTTCAAGTTTGATTTCATCTATATTACTTGTTTCAACAAGATTAGTTATATCTCTTAACTTTTGAAGGTCAATATCTTTTAATTTTGCAGCTTTGCTGTTATCTAAAAATGAAGGAACAGGCATTTCTTGTTGCTCATGTTGGAAAAAAAATTGTTTTTTGTTATCTATTATATCAGCTGCATATTCATATCTTTTTCTTTTTAAAAATTTTAATGTTTTTTCTGGAAAGAAAACATAACATAATATATCTTCATCTTTTTCAGACAAATCTTTTAACTCTTCCTTGCATTGTTCGAATATATTATTTTGGGTTTCAAATTGTACTTGTGTTGAAAATAATTGTTCTTGTAAAATTTGAGAATTAATTTCCCTTGGGAGCTTGCCGTAATATCCAGAAATTAATTTTTTAATCTCATCATTAGTAATTTCCCATCTTTTATCAGAAATTATTGTATTTAAAATTGCTTGGCTGCCAATTATCTGACCAATTGGTGTTGCTAATGATGGGTTTCCAATTTCATTTTTTATTTTTAGCACTTCATCAAGAACAATATCAATTTTGCTGCTTTCACCAATTTCTTCTAATTGTTTATTTATGTTTGACAACAACCATTTAGGCAGTAAGTTTTGGTTTTTATTGCTGTAAATAAATCTTGAATATAGTAATTCATTTTTTATCAAAGGATAGAGATTGGTTTTTATCCACTGGAAAACTTCAAGTAATTTTGCATATTCAATTTCAGTGTAGTAATCAGTATTTTTAATACTAAGTAAAAATGGGAAAATCGTAGGACTTAAATCATTATAAGAAGATGGAATAAAACTAATATCTATTCCAGAAGCACCACCCATGCATGCATTGTAATAATTAATTACCTGCATGCCTCTTAAATTATATGCGCTTAAATAAAATTCATTGCTAAAATAGCTCGTTAAGTCTTTAAATAATCTATATGCATTTACTGGTGTTAGTGTTGATTCAACATCTTTAATACATATACTTGAACAGCCAATGGATAAAAGCTTGTCAATTTGAGAAATATAAAACTCATTAGGTTCTAAATCATCATAAATTAATGTCCCTTGACACTTTGCACCGTTTTCAATTATTTCTGATACAGTATATTTAAAGTTTTCAATGTCATTTAAAGAATCATAAACTTTAAATTTCTCAATTCCGTTTTGACAGCATTTTTTTATAAATTTTTTAATTACATTATTAGGATATACTTCTAAACCCACAAGATTTTTAGCTCCAATTAAAGCCTGAAGTCTAAGCTGAGGGTTTTTATTTTTTATTTCATAAATAATCTCAAAAGGTGTTAATCCTGTAGAACTTTCAATCATTTTTTCAAACGAAGAGCCACCAAGCACTTCAAAAAAATCAAATTGAATTTTACAAAGCTGTTCTATTATTCTGTTTAGTATTTTTTTATTTATAAATTTAGGCTCTACGCTTTGAAAAATATCCCTTATTGTTATATCTATTACTTGTATTTTTTCCATTTTTCTAATATCTAAGTTTTAATGTTTTATAAATGCTTGTTATAAATAAAATTTTAATTAGGTCAAAAATTATAAAAGGGTAAACCCCAAGTTTAAAAGTTTTTATTAAGAGGTCAATTATATCAAAAAATTTTCCTGAATTATAAAAATATAAAAATAAATGCAAATATCCAGTTATGTATATAACCATCAAACCAGCAAAGCAGCAAAAAAATAAATATATTTTTTCATTCTTTAAGAAATCTGTTTTGTTAATTTGATTTAGTTTATATGAAGGTTGATTATTTAAATTTAAGTTAAAATTTTTATTATTTTTACTTTTTTCAAACAACATTCCAGTTATATATGCAGATAATAAAAATCCAATGATATACCCACCTGTTGGTCCAGGTATTGCTGTATAAGCATTCTTAAAGCCGGCAAAAACAGGCAATCCATAAAATCCCATTGAAATATAGAAACATTGAGAGAAAAAAGCCCAGTTTTTTCCTAAAAGAATTGCTGATAAAAGAACTGTAAAAACTTGCATAGTTATTGGTACAGGAGTAAACGGAAGATAAAAAAATGATTCAGCAGATACCCACATTAAAAATGAAAATATTATAGAAAATAATAATTTTAAAAAGAGTTTATAAAGTAAAATTTTTTGTTTTGCAATTGTTTGATTTACAAACAAAGAAAGTTGAAAATTTTTAAACATTTTAAACATTTCTATTTACTATACCCTTTCTAGATACCCTTTCCAGAAACTAGTTTTATGATTTTTTTAAATTTAATAATTTTTAATAATTTTTAATAATTTTTCTATTATTTTCAATTAAATAATAACTAAATTCAAATAATTTTGTCTTTAAAGATGCAATAAAGTAAGACGTATTAAAGTTATTTTAGTTTCATGTAGTTTATGTTTGTTTATATGTTTGTATATATATGAAAATTTTTTAAGTTTTTAGCATTAGCATGTTATATTAAATATTAAAAATAAGAAAAGATTATGAAACTATGAGTTTTTGAATGCGTCTTTTTTAATTATAAATAAATATAAATATAAAAGATAAAAATTTTTAGAAGATAAAAATTTTTTTGCAAGATAATGGAGGATAAAAATGCATTATTTTTTAACTGAAGAGCAGCAGATGATAGTTGATATCTGTAGGCAGATTGTAGAAGAGAGAATAATACCAGTTAGAGCAGAACTTGATGAGAAAGGAATTTTCCCATGGGAGATTATAAAAGAAATTGGTAAAAGTGATCTTTTTAGGCTTTTTGTTCCTGAAAAATATGGTGGTATGGGGAGTGGAATTTTTGAAGTATGTTTAGCTACTGAAGAGTTAAGCAGAGGAGATTTAAGTGTAGCTACTACTTATGCGGCTAGCGGGTTAGGTTTTATTCCAATAATAATTATGGGAACAGAAGAACAAAAGCAAAAATATCTTCCACAGCTTGCATCTGGGGAAAAGCTTGCTGCTTTTGGCTTGACTGAACCTGAAGCAGGAAGTGATGCAGGTTCAATTAGAACCAGAGCTGTAAAGGACGGCAATTACTATATATTAAATGGAACTAAACAGTGGATAACAAATGGTGGTGAAGCAGACATATACACAGTATTTGCTGTTACAGATCCTAACCGAGGTGCTAGAGGTGTAAGTGCTTTTATTGTAGAAAAAGGCACCCCAGGGTTTGAATTTGGTAAAAAAGAAGATAAACTTGGAATAAGAGCTTCTGCAACAAGGGAATTAATATTTACAGACTGCAAAATTCCAAAAGAAAATTTGCTTGGGTCTGAAGGAATGGGCTTTATTATAGCTATGAAAACTTTTGATCAATCCAGACCAGCAGTGGGAGCACAAGCAGTTGGAGTCGCACAAGCAGCTTTAGAGGTAGCACTTGAATATTCAAAAGTTAGAAAGCAATTTGGAGTATTAATATCATCTTTTCAAGCAATTCAGCACATGTTGGCTGATATGGCAACTCAAATTGAGGCAGCTAGAGCTCTTGTTTATCATACAGCTAAGGTTATAGACAGTGGTGAGAAAAATGTAGCAAAATTATCTGCAATGTCTAAGCTTTTTGCATCAGATGTTGCAATGAAGGTAACTATAGATGCAATTCAAATTTTAGGCGGTTACGGATATATGAAAGATTATCCTGTTGAAAAAATGATGAGAGATGCTAAAATTACTCAAATCTATGAAGGAACAAACCAAATTCAAAGAAACATAATAGCTCTTGAGTTAATTAAAAGGGGCGCTTAAATTAAATTAAAAGGGATGCTTAAATTAAAAGAGGTACTTAAAAATAAAAAAATGTTTTAAACAAGATGGAGGTAGAAAATTTTTAGAATAATTGTTTGTGTTAAACAAGTTCCAGGAACCACTGAAATAAAAATTAATCCGCAAACTAATACCTTAATTAGAGAAGGGGTTGAGACAGTTATTAATCCTTTTGATACATATGCTATTGAAGAAGGGGTAAGATTAAAAGAAAGACTCCTACATGATGAAAAAATAAATGAAGAAATAGAAGTAATTGCAATTTCAATGGGACCTCCTCAAGCCGAGTCAATTTTAAGAGAAGCAATTTCTTTAGGTATTGATAAAGCTATTTTACTTTCTGATAGGGCTTTTGCAGGAGCAGATACTTGGGCAACATCATTAACTTTAAAAAGCGCAATTGAAAAAATTGAAAATTGGAAAATAATTATTTTAGGAAAGCAAACTCTTGATGGTGATACTGGCCAAGTAGGACCTGAGCTTGCACATATGTTAAATATTCCTTTTATTGGATATGCAAGCTCTATAAATGAAATAACTAAAAATAAAATTATAATAAAAAGATTAATGGATGACAGATACGAAACTTTTGAGTTAAGGCTTCCAGTAGCATTTTCTGTAGGAAAGGATATTAATGTTCCAAGAGTGCCCTCACTTAGAGGAAAATTAAAGGCTAAAAATGAAAAAATACCTGTTTGGGGAATATCAGAAATTGAAATTAGCCCAGACCTAGTAGGCCTTGAAGGCTCATATACACAAGTAATAAAGATATTTACTCCTCAACATGTTCATGAAACTAAGATCATAGAAGGTAGTCCTGATGAACAAGTTGAAGAGCTATACAAAAATTTAAAAGACTTAAAAATAATTTAATAAATGGGTAATTAATTTAATAAATGATTTATTAAACGGGTAAATTAATATTAATAAACCTAGTGACTACTGTCACTATAGTTAATTAATAAATAATGAAGAAAGGATTTATGTAATTGGAAATAGCTGTTAATAAATCTACATGTACAGGTTGTTCAATATGCAAGGGCGTTTGTTTATATGACGCTATTGAAATTATAGATTCAAAGGCAGTAATAAATCAAAATTGTGCTTTTTGTGGTGCATGTGTTGAAGCATGTAAGTTTAAATCAATAGAAATTAAAGGACTAGCCAGTGCCAAAAAGGATTTTTCTGAGTACAAAGGTGTAATGGTCTTTATTGAGCAAAATGAATCAAAAGTAGCTGAAGTTAGCTTTGAGCTTTTAAGTAAAGGTAGAGAGCTTGCAAGTCAACTAAATACCAAATTATATGGAGTAATAGTTGGATTTAATATTAAAAAATGTACTGATGAAATTTTAAAATATGGTGTAGATAAATTATTTATGGTAGATGACGAAGTTTTTAAGCATAACTTAGATGATATATACTCAAAAGTTATAGTACAAATTATTCAAAAACAAAAACCTGATATTTTCTTAGGAGGAGCTACAAGTTTTGGAAGAAGCTTAATGCCAAAAATTGCAGCAATTTTAAAAACAGGATTAACTGCTGATTGTACTGGCTTAACAATTGATAGTGAAAAAAAGATACTTTTGCAGACCAGGCCAACTTTTGGCGGAAATATTCTTGCAACAATAATAACTAGAAATTCAAGGCCTCAAATGGCAACAGTAAGACCGCACGTAATGGGAAAAAAAGTAATTGATAATTTGTCATCTGAAAGCTTTCAAAAAAATAAAATAAATAATTCTTTAACAGAAAAAATAGAAATTTTAAATATTAATAGTGCAAATTTCAAATCTAAATATAACTTAATTTCTATTGAAAAAGAAACAGGTAAAAGTATCAATTTAACAGATTATGATGTTATTGTTTCAGGTGGTAGAGGTATTGGATGTGCTGAGAATTTTGAAATGTTAAAAGAATTAGCAGATTTATTAGGGGGAGTTGTTGGTGCATCAAGAGCAGCAGTAGACTCTAATTGGATTTCATATCCACATCAGGTTGGTCAAACAGGAAAGACTGTGAACCCAAAAGTTTACATTGCATGTGGAATATCTGGTGCAATACAACATCTAGCAGGAATGCAAACATCAGATATTATAATAGCAATTAATAAAGATCCTGAAGCGCCAATATTCAAAGTTGCAAATTTTGGTATTGTAGGTGATTTATTTGAAATAATCCCAAAACTTATAAAGAGAATTAAGAATAATAAGAGTTTAATTTAGCAATGAGGGATAAACAACTTGAGGGAAAATCAACTTGAGGGGTAATTAACTTAAGTGGTAATTAATTTCAATGATAATCAAATTGAAGTATAGTAAACTTCATCAACTAAAAAACATAATTGCTTCTTATTTTAAGAACTCACTAGCTTTTCCCCACATGATAAAAAGTTTATTTTACAAATTTTTTTTATCTGTTATTATTTAAAATGATTTTTAAATAAAAATTTGAAATTCATTAAATTAATTATTTATTACTATTTTATAATTATTTATATAATAAAGAGTAGCAATAATAATTATGGAAAATAAAAAAGAGAAATTATTAAGTCAGTTTAAGCAAATTTGTAGAAAAAGTGGTTTAAAGGTCACTCCCCAAAGAACCATTATATACGAAGAGTTAATTAACTCAAAAGACCATCCTAGTGTAGATATTTTGTATAAGAAAGTAAAAGACAGGCTGCCAGATGTTTCTTTTGATACTGTTTATAGAACTCTAATGACTTTTTATGAGCTTGGTTTAGCAAGTGTTGTTGAGGGGATAAGCAGTTCAAGAAGATATGAAGGAAATACAGAAAATCATTATCATTTTATTTGTACAAAATGCAGTTCTATCTATGATATTGAAGAAGTTGATTTTAATTATAGTATTCCTGAGTTAATAGTTAAAAATTATAAGCCTAAGGGTGTCAGAATTATTTTTGAGGGTATTTGTAAAAAGTGCATTTAAAAATTTAAATGAAAAAGAGATTTTATAGAAAAAACGAAGATAAAGAACTCTTAAGTCCTTCCAAAACAAGAAAACCAAGATTTGTTCACACTGATCCTTGGCGTGTTCTCAAAATTCAAAGTGAGTTTGTAAAGGGATTTGATACATTAGCTGGTGTTGGTCCTTGCATTACTATTTTTGGTTCAGCTAGAATCAACCAAACAGATAAATATTATAAAGCTGCTGAAGAAACTGCTAAATTAATAGTACAAAAAGGATTAGGTGTAATAACTGGCGGTGGACCAGGAATAATGGAAGCTGCAAATAAAGGGGCTTATGAAGCTGGAGGATTGTCCATTGGGTGCAATATTGATATTCCTATGGAACAGTCTCCAAATAAATATCAAAATATATCACTTCAGTTCAGTTATTTTTTTGTTAGAAAAATGGTTTTTGTGAAATATTCTGTTGGTTATGTAATTTTTCCTGGAGGATTTGGTACTCTTGATGAGCTGTTTGAAGCATTAACGCTAGCACAAACTGGAAAAATTGAGCATTTCCCAATAGCATTATTTGGCAAAGAATATTGGCAAGATTTATACCAATGGATTGATGAGTGTCTTTTAGAGAAATTCTGTACTATTAGCAATGAAGATAAAGATTTATATAAAGTTGTAGACACCCCACAAGAAGCAATTGAATATATAATTGAAGTTATTAAGAAAAATAGGTTTATAAGAAATTTATGATTTTATAAAGCATCTAAAATTCGAATCTAAAATTTTGTGATAGTTCTAATATAAAACTTTAGGTGCAAGTATGGTTTATTTCATTACCATAAAATTTTAGATGTTTTAATATAATTTTACTAATATAACTTTATAAATTCTTTAATTTGACTGAATATAAAGTTAAAATCATTTGTTTGAATATAGTAGATATATTTATTTTCAAAATCATTTATAATTTCAGCAAATAATACTTCTCTATCTATTTTTGTATTATAAATTTCAGCTAAACTTATAGCATTTATTTCTTGATTAATTTCGTTAGTGGTTATTTGGTTAATTTTTTTGCTTGTTGTAATCTTATTATTAACATTTATTCCAATTCCAATAAATAAATATAAATTATTTTTAAATTTTACTGATTCTAGTAAAATGCCAGCAAGTTTTTTCCCAGAAAAGTATATATCATTTGGCCATTTAATAAAAAATTTATTTTGATTGTTTTCTTTAGCTTTTATGTTGTTTAAATTGTCATATAAAGTTAAATAATTATTTAAAGCTGACAGCAAAGCAGATGCTGTAAGTATTGTCAACTTGGAAGCTAGTTTGTAGCTTAGATTGATGTAGTTAGTATTTTCACTGCTTTTATTATAAACTTTGTCTTTTTTGAATTTTTTTATATTTTGAGTTATGTTTAATATAATTGTAAACCAGAGACCGCCAGGTGGTGAAAACCATGTTCTTCCAAGCCTTCCTTTTCCTTTTGTTTGTTTTTCTGCAATTATAACAGTACCATTATTTAAGCTTTGCTTTGTATCTAAAATTTTATGATTTATTGTTTTATTAATTTCAAAATTTTGTTGAAAATCAACTAAATTTATTGCAAAGTCATTGGTTGAATAAATACTTTTAAAATAAATTATGCTTTTTGAAACAAAAATTGTAGAAAGGCTATTTAATATTTTATTTATTTGTAAAAAATTTCTCATATAAAATTTAAATTTTTGCTTATTTTAAATGATTAAAGATTTAAATATAAATGTCAATAAAAAATATTTAAATAAAAATAAAAAGAAATAGAGAAAGTGAGAATACTTTTATAGCTATCACCTAAACAATTGATTATTAAGAGAGTGATGGAATTTCAGAAGATTATGAACTCAATAATTAATTTTTCAATTTTATTATTTTAGATAACTGATTATTATAAAAAAAATTGCTATTTTAAATAGTTTTAATCTGAAACTATAAACAATACACTGCGTCTAACAAAAAGACAAAATAATACGAATATAAATAATATAAATAAATTTTTATTAGCATTTAAGAAGTTTATTAATCTTAATAAAAGAAAGGGTATAAGTTGGCTATATTAAAAAAAGAAGATATTGAAAAAATAATTCCACATAGGGAACCTTTTTTATTAATTGATGAAGTTTTAGAAATGATACCTGGTAAGAAAATTTCAGCAATTAAACATGTTAATAAAAATGAGTATTATTTTAAAGGGCATTTTCCTGGTAATCCAATTATGCCAGGTGTATTAATGATTGAAGCTATTGCTCAAGCAGGAGCTGTTACGGTGTTAAGCTTGCCTGAAAATAAGGGTAAATATATACTTTTTGCTGGAATTGATAAAGCTAGATTTAAAAAAGTTGTAAAACCTGGTGATGACATATATATTGATGTGGAAATTAAAGATTTTAGAAGAAATATTGGAAAGGCAATAGGTGTTGCTAAGGTAGAAGACAAAATTGCTTGTAGCGCAGAAGCAATGTTTGCAGTAGCAGAGTTTTAGGGTATAGAAGTGTAGGTTATATAAATTTACAGGTTCAGACTTAGTTTTTTGTCAAATTATTAATTAATTTGAAGGTAGGTATTTTAGGTAAGTAATTAAAGTAAGTAATTTAAGTAAGTAATTTTAGGTAGAGATTTTTAGGTAAATAGCTTCATTTTTTAATATTATCAACACAAAAGTTTTTAGCTTTCAATTAAATTAACAGGAATTTAGAAAGAAAAAGTAAGTGGGGTAGTTTTAAATGGGAGAGAGTATAAATTTAAGCATAGAGAAAAATAATAATAAAAGAAAAGATGATATGGAAAAATTGCAGTACAGTAAAAATATTGTACTTATGTTTCCAGGGCAAGGTTCTCAATATGTTGGAATGTTAAAAAATTTTATAATAAATGATAGAAAATATTTAAGGTATTTTAAAACAGCCGAAGAGATTTTTAATGAAAAATTCTTAGATATTATTAGCGGGAATGCTGATAATACTGATAACTTAAAGTTAAATGATACAAGATATGCTCAAATCTCAATTTATACGTTAAGTTGTGTTTTAAATGACTATCTATCTAATGAAATAGGTTTAAGTCAAAATTCAATAAAATATGTTATAGGACACAGTTTAGGTGATTATAGTGCCCTTTATAGTTGTGGAGCTTATGGTTTTGAAACTGGTGCTGAGATTGTTTCATATCGATCTAAAATAATGTCACAACAATCGTTAAAAAATGAAAATTTAAACCAAATGGGTGCCCAAATGGGAATGGCAGCAGTAATTGGTTCTGATTATAAAACTATAGAATCAGTACTAAAAAACTATGAAGGAAAAGTTTTTATCGCTAATTATAATGAATACAACCAAATTGTTTTAAGCGGGTTTAAAAGCGAGCTTTTAGAAGCAATTGAAAAAATTAAAAATATAAAGGCAAAAAAAACTATAATTCTTAATGTTAATGTTGCTTCTCATTGCCCGTTAATGAGAGATGCAGCACAAAAACTTAATGTTTTTTTTGAAACTAAGAATATAAAATTTAATAAATTAAAATATGATTTTTTTTCTTCAACTTGTCTAAAAAAAATTGATAATTATCAAATAAAAGATATGCTTGTTGAGCAGCTAGTAAGTCCTGTAAAGTGGGTAAAAAGCATTGAATGTATAATAAATGAAATAAATGAATTAAATGCTGTAAAAGCTTTTATTGAAGTTGGTCCAGGCAAAGTATTGTCAGGTTTGGTAAAAAGGATTCTTGATTTTAATAATAAAAAAGATATTTTAATTTTCAATACTGATTCTTTAGAAGAAATTGAAAAGATAAAGGAAATAAATTTTATTAGTAAAAAATATTAGCAAGGAGCATGTATGAAGCTTAAAGATAAAATATCTATTGTAACTGGCGGTGCATCAGGCATTGGCAAAAAGATAACAGAAACTTTTTTAAAAGAGGGTTCTATTGTAAATATAATTGATGTTAATGAAGAAATGGGTTTACAAACTGTTAAGCAGTTTACAGAAAATTTTGGGTCAAATAAGGTGTTTTTTTATAATGCAAGTGTGACTGATGAAAATAAAATTGAAAATATTATAAATGAAATAGTTAAAAACTTACATAGAATTGATATTTTAGTAAATAATGCAGGTATTACATCTGATAATCTAATTTTAAGAATGAGTTTAGATGAATTTAAGAAAGTTATAGAAATTAATTTAGTGGGTGCCTTTATTTGTTCAAAATATGCTGTGAAATATATGGTTAAAAATAAATTTGGAAAGATTATTAATATATCTTCTATAGTTGGCGTTAGAGGAAATGCTGGTCAATGTAATTATTCTTCTTCAAAGGCAGGTTTAATTGGCCTTACTAAATCTCTTGCAAGAGAATTAGCAAGTAGAAACATTAATGTAAATGCAGTTGCTCCTGGTTATATAGAAACAGAAATGACGCAAAAACTATCAGATGATATCAAGCTAAAACTAATTAATACTATTCCTTCTGGAAAGCTTGGCATGCCAGAAGATGTTGCTAACGCTGTATTATATCTGGCAAGTCCTGATTCTGATTATATTACAGGGATTGTTTTAGGTGTTGACGGGGGAATGGGAATATAGAAATATAAAATTAGAGAGGAGAAGGAAATATTGCTATGACAGAAACAAAGACACAAAAAAAACATCAAAAAAGAGTAGTTGTAACTGGAATGGGTGTAGTTTCTTCAATAGGAATTGGAGTTAATGATTTTTGGAAAAATTTAATTGCAGGTACTTCAGGAGTTAGCTTAATAGATACTTTTGATGTATCTAAACATGACTCTAAAATTGCAGCTCAAATTAAAAACTTTGATCCTAAAGATTTTATAGATTTTAAAGCTGCAAAAAGGATGGACAGGTTTGCTCAATTTGCTGTTGCTGCAACAAAATTAGCTCTTGAAGATGCAAATTTAAAAATAAATAGCAATAATGAAAATGATGTAGGAGTATTTATAGGAAGCGGAATTGGAGGACTTTTAACATTAGAAGCTCAACATCAAGTGCTTTTAGAACGAGGTGCTGATAGAGTAAGTCCTTTTTTAATACCAATGATTATTTGTAATATGGCTGCTGCTCAGGCTTCTATCTTTTCCGGGGCTAAAGGACCTGTAAGTACTGTTACTACTGCATGTGCTGCAGGCTCAAATTCCATAGGTGATGCGTTTGAAGTAATTAAAAGAGGAGCGGCAAAAGTTATGATTACAGGTGGCAGTGAAGCAGCAATAACACCTTTAGGCATGGCTGGATTTTCAAATATGAATGCTATGTCTAAAAGAAATGATGAACCACAAAAAGCTTCTAGACCATTTGATAAAGATAGAGATGGATTTGTTATGGGGGAAGGTGCCGGAATCTTAATATTAGAAGACTACGAATATGCTGTTAACAGAGGTGCAAAAATCTATGCTGAAATATTTGGTTATGGTATGAGTGGTGAAGCATATCACATGACTGCTTTAGAAGAATCAGGTGAAAATGTCGTTCGCTGTATAAAAAATTGTCTGGAAGAAGGAGAAGTTGAAATTGAAGCAATTGATTATCTTAATGCTCATGGGACTTCTACACCATTAAATGATATAGTAGAAAGTATTGCAATTCAAAAATGTTTTGGAAGTCACATAAAAAATTTAAATGTTAGTTCAACTAAGTCAATGCATGGACATTGTCTTGGTGCTGCTGGGGCAATTGAAGCAATTGCAACTGTTTTAGCAATTTTTAATGACATAATTCCGCCAACTATCAATTTAGATGTTCCAGATGAAAAATGTGGGCCTTTAAATTTTACGCCTAATAAAAGTGTTGCAAGAAAAGTTAATTTTGCCCTATCAAATTCAATGGGATTTGGTGGCCATAATGTAACTTTAGGGTTTAAAAAAATATAAATATTTTTAATTTTTATTAAATTATTTTAATTTTTAATAAATTAGTAATTTAAATATTATTTTAAATAAAATTTTAAATAATATTTTAAGTAGTATTTCAATTAAAATGTCTAATATTATTTGTAAAAGCTGTAAAAAAGAAATAGAAGAGCAGGATTTTAATTTAAATTTAAATGTTTGCCCTTACTGCAATTTTCACGATTATATTGATATGCATAGAAGAGTTGAAATTACTGTTGATGAGGGCAGCTTTACAGAATTTGCTGATGAAATAATTTCTTATGATTTTTTAAACTTTTATGATGTTAAACAATATGAAGAACGTTTAAAAGAAGCAAGGTTTAAATCTGGTATTAGTGAAGCCATAATAACAGGTAATGCAAAAATCGGTGGATATAATGTTACGTTAGGAGTTATGGACTTTAGCTTCCTTGGGGGTAGCATGGGAAGTGTTGTTGGCGAAAGAGTTAAGAGGGCAGCAGAAAACAGTATAAAAAATAATATTCCTCTTATAATTTTTAGTACTTCTGGCGGAGCTAGAATGCAGGAAGGAATAATATCACTAATGCAAATGGCAAAGACAGTATCTGCTGTAAATAGGTTAAGAGAAGCAAAAATACCGTATTTTTGTATAATTACAAATCCTACCACTGGGGGAGTAAGTGCGAGTTTTGTAACTGTTGCTGATATTATAATTTCAGAGCCAGGAGCTCTTTTTTGTTTTGCAGGACCAAGAGTTGTCGAACAAACTATAAAAAAAAGCATACCTAGTGATTTTGGTCTTGCAGAAAGAAATTTAAAAAATGGTCAAATAGACTTAATTGTAAACAGAAAAGATGTTAGACAAAAGTTAGTTAACCTTTTAACTTTATTTGTAAGTTAAGTTAGTTTTAAAATTATTTAATTTATTTAATTGCATAAAAATTATATAAAATTAGTTAAGTGTATTATTAACAAATTAATTCTTATTAAATTAATATTATTAAATTAATTACGTATTAATAATGGAAATAGAAAAGCTAAAAAAATTGCCAAAGACTTTTTTAAAGGAAGCAATAAGCTCTTTATTTAAAATAGAAAAGCTAAAAAAATTGCAAAAACATTCAGGCGTTCATTTTAATGAAGCTGAGAAAAAGCTTTCTGGAGAAATTGAAAATTATAGGACTGTTGAAAAGGAAGCTCTCAGAGCATGGAAAGTTGTTTTGTTATCAAGAGATGAAAAAAGACCCCAAACTATTGATTATATAAACGGGATTTTTAAAAATTTTGTTGAATTATCTGGTGATAGGCTTTCAATGGATGATAAATCAATAATTGCAGGTTTAGGTAAATTAAATGATTATACAGTTGCAATAATAGGGCATAACAAGGGAAAAGATTTAAAAGAAAAAATTCAATATAATTTTGGCTCAAGTATGCCTCAAGGATACAGAAAAGCTATAAGAATTATGGATATTGCAAACAGATTTAATTTTCCATTGATTACTTTTATTGATACACCTGGTGCATATCCAGCAGTAGAGGCTGAAGACTGGGGTCAAGCTAGTGCTATATCAAACAGTATTTTAAAAATGTTTGAGCTTGAAGTGCCGGTTATTTCCATTCTAATAGGTGAAGGTGGAAGTGGAGGTGCTCTTGCACTGGCAATTGGAAATGTTGTGTTAATGTTGGAAAATTCTACTTATTCTGTTATATCACCAGAAGGTTGTGCTTCAATTTTATGGCGAGATTCTTCGGTTGCAAAGCTTGCTGCAAGAGCATTAAAATTGACCTCAAAAGATTTATTTAAACTTGGTGTAATAGATAAAATAATATTGGAACCTATTGGTGGAGCTCAAAATAATCCTGAAAGAATGGTAAAAATTGTAAAGGGTTACTTGCTTTATTATTTAAATTATTTTAATAAGAATAAAAATATTGATTATAAGAAACAGCGAGCTCAAAAATTTGAATCAATAGGTTTCTATAAAATAAGACAGTAGCTAAAAATTAAAAAATTTAAAAGTAAATAAATATTATTATTTATTATTATTGCCCTATAAAATTTATTATTATTGCCCTATAAAATTTATTATTATTGTCCTACAAAAAGCAAAACTTGGTCATTTTGTGATATTTGTGTTTGAGGATTTGGTATTTGCCAAATTACAGTATTTTTTTGGATTGCGTAATTAACATTAACTGGGCTTATTTCATATTTAATTTTTGCATCATCTAATATTTTTTTTGCAGAATTTATATCTAAGTTTAGCAAATCTGGAGTTGTTAAAAGCTGTTCTTTTGTAGAGATAATAATGTTTACTATTGAATTTTTTTCTACAGAAGAACCTTCAATTGGTTCAGTACCAAGAACTGTGCCTGGCTGAGCATCTAAATTTGTAAATTTTTTTACATTTATTATAAGACCTAATGCTTCTATACTGTTTTTAGCACTTATAAAGTCATAACCTTTAACGTCAGGAATAATGATTAATTGCTTGTCATTGCTAATTGTTAAATTAATTTTTGAATCTAGTTCTACTTGTGCACCAGCATCTGGATACTGTCTAATAACTTTACCTTTAGGGAAAAAATCATTAAACTCTTCATTAATAAGACCAACATCTAAATTTAAGGATTTAACTATTTTTTTAACCTCTTCAATTTCCAGCCCAATAAAATTTGGAATTGTAATAAAATTTTTTTGCGATATCTCATTTATTTTAACATATATAGTAGAACCTTTTATTACTTTGGTATTTTGAGATGGATTTTGCTCAATAATATAGTTAGCTGGGAAATTATCATCATTAATTTTTCCACTTATTTCTAATTTTAGACTGAAGTTTGAAAGTATCTGAGAAGCAGAATTAATTTCTGTATTAACAATGTTTGGAACTTGAATGAATTGGGACTGTATATTTAAATATTTCAATTCATTATTTGTTTTAATGTATAGACTCATAAAAACAATGAAAAGTATAAAAAAAGAAATTAAAAAAATTGTTCTTAATAAATTTAAACCTTTTAAATTTAGTCTTTTAAAAGTATATTTTTTTTGTTTTTCAGGCAAGGTTTTATCTTCAATGCTTAACGGTTTTTGATTTATAAAATTTTCTAAATCTTTTTTTAATATATCTACACTCTGATATCTGTTTTCTGGATTTTTTTCTAAACATTTTAATACAATTTTATCTATTTTTTTTGGTAGACTTGTTATAATGCTTGACGGAGGCTGTGGGATTTCTGTTAAATGCTTTAAGCTAATGTCCATTGAGCTGCTGCCTCTAAAAGGCAAATCGCCTGTTAACATTTCAAACATTACAATTCCTAATGAATATATATCAGACCTAAAATCTAAAACTTTTCCTTCAAGATGTTCAGGTGATATATAATGGGCTGAACCAATGATGTTTATGGTTTTTGTAACATCTTCCGCAGTAAATTTAGCTATGCCAAAATCAGTTATTTTTATTACTCCGTTTTCATCAACCATAATATTTTGAGGTTTTATATCTCTGTGTATAAGTCCGTTTAAATGAGCAATTTTTAATGCATTGCATATTTGTATTAAATAATCTACTGCAGTTTCAACATCTATATTTCCCTTTGTTTCAATAATTTCTTTAAGAGTTTTGCCGTTAACATAATCCATTACAATATAATAAAAGTTTTCTAAACTTCCCCAATCGTAAACAGATACTATATTTGGGCTTGAAAGCTTACTCAATATTTCAGCTTCTCTTTTAAATCTGGAAACAAAATTTTTATCTTTGTTGTATTTTTCGTGAAGAATCTTAACAGCAAATTTTTTTTCTTTTTCTGAAGAAGTATCTATTCCAAGAAATACATCAGCCATACCGCCAGAAGCAATTTTTTTAATGATTTTATATTTGTTATTTATAATTAAATTATTTTCCATGTTTTAAAAATATTAAACAAAAATTAAATAATTTTATATCATTAATCATTTTTAATTTAATCATTTTTAGTTCATAAGACATTGTTAATATTAAATTGTGTTACATTGACAAGATGACAAGATAGCTTTAAATTGGCTATTTATTTAAATTGCAATAACTATAATTGTTATGTTATCAAGTCCTCCATTTTTTTTAGCCTCACTAACTAAATTATTTGCAATTTTTACTGGAATATTTTCAAAATAGTCTTTCTTAGGTTCATATTTAAGTTTATCTTTAAGTTCATATTTAAGTTCACCCTTGAATTCACCTTGAAGTTCGCCTTTAAGTTCATTTTTATCATTTTTTAGGTTTTTATTATTTTTATTTTTTATTTTTAAATTGCTTTCTATAATTTCATTTATTTTTTCGTCTTTTACCATTGAGTTTAAGCCATCAGTACAGAGTATTAAAATATCACCCGAAGATACTTTAAAAGTAAAAAAATCAGGTTTTAGTTTCTGATATACCCCAAGAACATTTTCAAGATAATTTCTAAAAGGATGTGAAAATGTTTCTTCATAAGAAATTATTCCTTTTTTATACATTTGCCAAACAACAGTATGATCTTGTGTTAATAGTCTAAAAGATTTATCGTTTTTTAAATAAACTCGACTGTCACCAACATGAACAACGCCTGCAAGGTTATTTATAATATAACATGCAGTAAAAGTTGTCCCCATTCCATTGTATTCAGGGTTTTTTAATGAAAGCTCGTATACTTTTTTATTTGTTTTTGAAATTGAAGATAACATTAAATTTTGTAATAATTTCTTTAAATTTTCTGAGGTTATATTTTTTAAATTCTCATTTTTTTTAGTGTCAGGTTTTTCTATATCATCAATATTAATTTTTTTAATTTTATTGTCCAAAAAAAAGTTTTCTACAAAAGTTTCTACTGCAGTTTTGCTAGCAACTTCGCCAGCAGCATGACCGCCCATACCGTCTGCTACAATAAAAAGATTGTCTTTGCAAAAAAAACAATCTTCATTTTGTTCTCGGACGTTTCCAATATCTGTTATTGCAAAATATTCCATAAAATTTATTATAGATTATAATTAACTAATAATAAATTTTTTATTAAAATAAATAAATGTTTTTAATTAATAGTTGTATGTTTTATTAATTTAATTAATTTGCTAATTTATTAATTTAATTTTATATTTGCTGGGCGAATGGCGGAACTGGTAGACGCGCTAGGTTCAGGGTCTAGTGCCTAAACAGCGTGGGGGTTCAAATCCCCCTTCGCCCACCAGAAAGAAGGTTTTATTGGAAGGCAGAGGCAGAAGAGATGTAATAATAATTTTAATACTATTAATTATTATTTCCATTGTAATTGTTAGCTGGTTATCGGGTTTATGGAGTTGTGGAATAAATAAAAAATTTTTAACCGATAAAGAAAAGTTAACCATAGCTGATTATATAAATTCTGTTTCTGTTCTTGTTCAGCATTCTAATAAGATTTCAATAAATTTCTTTACAACAATTAATAAGTTCAAGGATTTATCTAATGAAGAAATAGAGCAAAACTTATCAGATACAATTGAAGAAAGCAGAATTGTTTATGAAAATTCTATTGAGATGAATCCTCCACAGTATTTTGAGGTAGCACATGGTTACTTAAATTTAGTTTTTAATATTAGAAATAAATCTTATGAAAGTTTCAAACCTGCTTTATTTAATGTTTTAAAAGATATAGACTATGAAAAATCAATTAAACAGATTGCTGAATCTTTTATAAATATGTATATGAGTGATGAGATTTATGTTTATTTTCAGGATGAATTAAAAAAAGCTGGAGAAAAACTTGATATAAATAATCTTACAATAATAGATTCTAAAATTTTAGAAAATGATAAATTTTTATCTGATAGCATAATTGCAAGTATGATAGCTGATTTTAAATCAGTAACTAATTTCCAGGAGAGAAGAGGTGTGGCAGTAGTATTGCAGAGTATTAATTTTAGCCCAAAAATTATAAATGAGCAGAATAATTATTTAATTATTCAAAAAGGAAGCCAGGTAAGTATTTCTATCAACATTGAAAACCAAGGCAATGTTTCTGAGCAGAATGTGCCAGTAAAGCTTACCTACGAGGTAGAGGGTGAGTCAAAGCCTGCAAAATTTGAACAAAAAATTGACTTGATAAATCCGTCTGAACAAAAAACAGTTACGTTTTTAGGTTTAAAAGCTTATCCAGACAAAAAGTGTAAGATAACAATTGAGGCAGGGCCAGTTGAAAATGAAGCTTTGCTTACAAATAATTCAGGTGTATTTAATTTTAAGATGGAAAAATAAAGATAAAAATAAATATAATTTAACGAGATAAAATGTAAATAAAATGTAAATAAAGTTAAAAGATAAAAAATAAAAAGCAAAAATAAATTTTATAAAAATTAAAATAAAAAAATAAAATAGTGGGTTGACAGCATGGATGAGTTAAAAAAAATATCATATTTAGGTCCTGAGGGTACTTTTACAGAAGAAGCTTTAATTTTATATCTTAAAAAGAATTATGAAAAAAACAATAATTTTAGTTTAAACAAAATTGAGAAAATCCCTTTACCTACTATAACTGATGTTATTAAAAGTGTTGATAGAGGAGAAGTAAATCAAGGTGTAGTGCCTATTGAAAATTCTATTGAAGGTTCTGTAAATTTAACTTTAGATGTTCTGACATTTGAAAGTGAGGCAAAAATAATCTCTGAGGTAGTTATGCCGATAAAGCATCAATTAATTGCTAAAAGCCAGGTTAAATTAAAACAAATAAAAAGAATTATTTCTCATCCTCATGCAACTGCACAATGTAGAATTTTTTTAAATCAAAAATTTCCAAATGTGGAAATTATTGCAGCTAACAGTACAGCTGAGGCAGTAAAAAGATTAAAAGAAGAAGATTCAGAAAGCGCTGCAATTGGAACTAAAATTGCTGCAGAAATTTATGGGCTGGAAATTATTTTAAGTGATATTGAAGATAATAAAGACAATAAAACAAGGTTTGTTGTAATTGGAAATTTCATTGCAAAAAAATCTGCCAATAATAAAACTTCTGTAGTTTGCTTTTTAAAAAAAGATAAACCTGGAAGCCTATACAATATTTTAAAGGAGTTTGCACAAAGAAATATTAATTTAACAAAACTAGAATCCAGACCTGCAAAAAAGAACCTAGGAGATTATGTGTTTATGATTGATATGGAAGGTCATGTCCATGACAAGGTTATTTACGAAGCTCTTGAAAGTTTAAGAACAAAAGTTTACTTAGTAAAACTACTAGGTTCTTATCCTGCATGGAAAGAATAGAATTTTAAAAAAATAAAAATTTATCTAAAAGGATTGGTAAAATAATGATTGATATTGAACTTTTTAGGAAAAACCCTGATATTTTTAGAGAAGAGATAAAAAAAAGAAATTTAAAGATTGACATTGATCAAGATATTGAGCTTGATAAAAAAAGAAGAAATTTAATATTTAAAGTAGATGAACTTAGAGCTAAAAAAAATCAAACATCTAAAATTATTCCTACTTTAAATAGTGATGAGAAACAAAAAGCAATTAATCAGATGAAAAGCATAAATATTGAGCTTGAAAAATTTGAAAAAGAACTTGAAATAGTTAATAATGAATTTTTTGCTAGAATTGCAAGATACCCAAATATTTCTCATTTTTCAGTTCCAGCAGGTAAAGATGAGAAAGATAATGTAGTAGACCATATATTTGGGCAAAAGCCAAATTTTAATTTTAAGCCAAAAAATCATATTGAACTTGGAAAATCTCTGGACATTATTGATGAAGATAGAGCAACAAAAATATCTGGTTCAAGATTTGTTTTTCTTAAAAATGAAAATGTCAAACTTCAGTTTGCTTTAGTTAATTATGTTTTTGATATACTTATTAATAGAGGTTTTACCCCATTAATCCCACCTGTTCTTGTAAAGGAAAGAGCAATGTTTGGAACTGGGTTTTTTCCAGTTGAAGCTACTCAGTATTATAAGACTGAATTGGATGAACTGTTTTTAATTGGAACATCAGAAGTTCCATTGTGTGCTTATCACGCTGATGAAACATTAGATGCAAGCAAGCTTCCCTTAAAATATACTGCATATTCAACTTGTTTTAGGAGAGAGGCTGGAAGTTATGGAAAAGACCTTGGAGGTTTATTTAGAGTTCATCAATTTGATAAAATTGAAATGTTTATATTTTCACATCCTGATAAAAGTTGGCAGGATTATGAATTTTTACTTGATACACTTGAGACAATTGTGCAAGGACTTGGGATTCATTACAGAGTGATGAATATGTGTACTGGGGATATTGGAAATCCTAATGCAAAAAAGTTTGATTTAGAAGCATGGATGCCGGGGCAAGAAAATTACAGAGAAATTGCTTCATGTAGTCATGACACTGACTTTCAAGCCAGAAGGTTAAATATTAAATACTCTGATACAAATAAAAAGGATTTCGTTCATACTATGAACAGTACAGCATGTGCTATGGGAAGGATGATAATGGCAATCATGGAAAATTTCCAAAATGAAGATGGTAGTATTTCTATACCTGAAAAGTTAATTAATTATATGGGAGGAATTAATATTATTAAGAAATAAATTTTCATTAAAATATAAATTTAAATTACCTAAAAGTTTAGGTTACCTAAAAATTTAAATTGCCTATAAATTTATGTTGTTTAATGGGTTTTCAATTTACATTGATTACATTAATTGCATTAATGGCTGTAATTACATTATTCGTTTAAATTTTGTTCGTTAATATACTATTATACTATTGTATTATTGTATTTACATATTTACAAAACATTAATTTTGAATATTATTATAAATAGTTATTATTATACATAGTTTAGTATTTATGTTATAATCTCTTTCCTTACTGTGGAGAGGTGGCAGAGTGGTTGAATGCGGCGGTCTTGAAAACCGTTGAGGGTTTTGCCCTCCGGGGGTTCGAATCCCTCCCTCTCCGCCAACACAAATAACAAGTTTTAAAAATAAGTTGTAAATATAAATTGTAAATTTTACCTCTAATTTGCGCCTGTAGCTCAGTTGGATAGAGCGGTGGTCTACGAAACCAATGGTCGGAGGTTCGAATCCTCTCAGGCGCGCCATATTCATTAATAATAAATATTTAAAAAATTTCCTTTAAAAAAAACATAAAAAGTTGATAATTGATAATAAAGATTATGAATTATGCAATAGCAAATTATGAATTAATATTAAATTGTGATTGCATAAAATTGTATAAAAGTATAAAAGGTATAAGGAGGCTAGTTTATGGAAAGAAAAATTAAATATAAAAAAATTATTTATTTTATTGTAGTAATAACTGTTATTGTTGGCTTAATTTTTTCTATCACAAGCTGTTCAAGTATAATATCTCTTTTAGAATCAAAAGCAAAAAATGTAATAGAAAAAAGTATTAATGAGGTTGAGCAAAATAAAAATCAGACAAGAAGTAATGAAAAACAGCAGTCTCAAGCAACTGAATCTGTTTCTGGGCAGGAAACTTCTTCAGAAACAGATACAAAGGGACTTGAAGAAAGTCTTAAAAGTGATTTGCCTATTTTAGCTGAATTTGACGAAGCTATAAGTACAGTAGCAGAAAGAGTAAAACCATCGGTTGTAAATATAAAGGTCACAGTGCTAGAGGAAGATATATTTGGTAATGTAAGGCAGGGAAGCGGTGTTGGTTCTGGTATTATTTATGATGACAGTGGATATATTATTACAAATAATCATGTAGTAGCTAACGCACAGCAGCTTTTGGTTACTTTATATGATGGGAGAGAATTTCCAGCAAAGCTAGTTGGAGCTGATAAAAATACAGATATAGCTGTTATTAAAATTGATGTAAATAATTTAAAGCCTGCAAGCTTTGCAACCATTGAAAAATTAAAGGTTGGTCAGCTTGCAATAGCTATTGGAAGCCCCTTCGGACTTCAACAAACTGTTACTGTAGGAGTCATAAGTGCTTTAGGAAGAGAAGTATTATATTCATACGAAAATCTTCCCATGGTTGATTTAATCCAAACAGACGCTGCAATCAATCCTGGCAACAGCGGTGGGGCACTTGTTAATAGTTCAGGCCAGGTTATTGGTGTTAATACAATGATATATTCAACCACAGGGCAAAGTGCAGGGATAGGTTTTGCAATACCAAGTGATACAGCAGTAAATATTGCAAATCAATTAATAAAATATGGAAGAGCTAGGATACCCTTTATTGGAATTAAAATGGGTAATAACACTACTGAAATTAAAGGTGTTATGGTTCAAGCTGTAATTAGTGGAAAGCCAGCAGCAAAAGCAGGTATAAAAGCTGGAGATATAATAACAGAGTTTGATGGAGTTGCAATTGATAGTCCATTTGCTTTAATTGCTCAACTTTTAAGGCATAATGTTGGTGATGTTGTGGATATAAAAATATACAGAAAAGGTGAATATAAAAATCTTAAACTTGAACTTGCAGAAGAATTAGAACAGGCAAGCTAATTTCAAACTATTTTTTCAAGTTATTTTCAAGCTAATTTAAAAATAATTTTATTGACTTTAAGTATTTTTGATATGTCAAATTATTTTTTTAAAATTATTTACATTATTTAGTAAAAAAGATATATTTTATTTCTGCATTTAACTTTTTTTGGAGAGGTGCTTGAGTGGTCGAAAAGGGCCGCCTGCTAAGCGGTTAGGCGGGTGTAAGCCTGCCTCGAGGGTTCGAATCCCTCCCTCTCCGCCAAATAAATTAAATTTTTTTAATAATTTATTTTTATAGTGGCTTGGCACTATTGTTTATTTTAATTAGGAGAGGTGGCTGAGTTGGTTTAAGGCGCACGCCTGGAGAGCGTGTAAGTAGCGTAAGCTGCTTCGAGGGTTCGAATCCCTCCCTCTCCGCCAGT
>Ga0185342_1000085_pt1 | contig 55672 bp, 39 predicted proteins | sample ConPoolayeEmetaG_FD_128045 | JGI IMG/M metagenome (GOLD analysis project Ga0185342, IMG submission 128045) | Hot spring microbial mat communities from California, USA to study Microbial Dark Matter (Phase II) - Cone Pool mat layer E metaG... ... | reverse complement strand
AAGAAAACCCTGTCTGCTTCTGATGGATAAGGATGGGTTAATGTTAAAACTTTTTGCGGATCAGGAAAACCTTTAACACTTCCATCTGTAAAAAGAATATTAACATATTCTCTTTTATGATTCCATTTGTTTATATTTCCCGTAACATTAAAATCCATAACTAATGCTGGTTTTTCTCTTCTTTCTTGTGAATCTATTTTATAAGTTGTTAATCCTCCTGATAATCCTCTATATTGATAAGTTGAATCTGTGTTTTGGTTTGTTTCCCAGTTTGTTTTTACTTGTTGTGGTTTTGTCCAATTATTTGATGGACAAACCATAATATCTGTTGTGTTAATATATTGAGGAATTAGATAACCCAAACCAATTTGAGGTTGCACTAAACTTCTTATTCTATTATTTGCATAATGATGTGGTCCAACATTTGCAGGATACATCTGTTCATTATCAGCAGCAAACATCTCCATAGCTAAACCAATCTGTTTTAGGTTATTCAAGCATGTTGCTCGTCTTGCGTTTTCTCTTGCCCTGCTCAAGGCAGGAAGCAACATTCCTGCTAATGTTGAAATTATCGCTATAACTACAAGAAGTTCAATCAGGGTAAAAGCAGCTTTATGAATGGGTCTATTATATGAGGACTTATTAAGTTTTTGTAAAGGTGTTAGTGAAAGATTTCTTAAGTGCCTGCTATATTTTCCAGGTTTGGGTGATGTCCCGTGATGAAATAATTTCATACGGCTGGAAATTGCATTCTGTTTAGAATCTCCACCGGCTCCTCGCATCCTGTCCTCTCTTTTTTTTTCACCACTATAACCAGCACTTTATTTTACATTTTACAGATAATTTCTTTTTTGTCAAATTTCCTGTGGTTTTCACGCCTCCTGACAAACTTCTGGGGGGGTATAATAAGGTTGTGGTTATAATATAAAAAGTTGAAAAGTGGAAAGCAGGGGGCATTGATATCTGTAAAATTTCTTATGTCATAATTTTAGTAACTACACATTCAATTGACATTTTTATTTAAGTATGGCATACTATGGTGGAATATGGGAAAAAGAAAGTCCCATTCCTACCGGAATTTTGACGTGGTAACCAGTTTGAGGTTTTTTTCAACCAAATTTTGCTCATCAGAAGGAGGCAGCATGAAACATAAAAAAATCATTGGATTATTGCTGTTATTTTTCAGTTTCGCCTATGCACAGGACCGGGCAAAAATACATCCCACAGGTGTCCGCCCGTTAACACCAGAAGAAGAAGCTCTTATCAGACCAAAAATGTTTCACATTACCCAGCCCCAGAGAATTTCAAAAACACCACTTCCTTCTTCTGTAAAAAATACAACGTATCTTCCTGTTGTCACCAGCCAGGGACAAATCGGTAGTTGCGCTGCTTATGCCACCTGCTATTACCTGAAAACCCACCAGGAAGCAAAGGAAAATGGGTGGATTAGACCTGACCCTGCTACCAATCCTGAAAGAATTGCCAGTCCTGCCTGGGGTTATAATCTGGCTACCAGAGTACCAGCCTATGGAGACCTGGCAGTCAGCCATTACCAGGTTGCTGATATTATCTGTGAATATGGAATTGCCAGCTGGAAAGAGATGCCCTATGATGGGAATCCCTTAATCTATCAGTGGGATGCCTGGCCTTCTGAATCGGTCTGGAGAAGAGCGATAGAATGGCGCAGTCTTCAGGCAGGAACAATTTATATTCATTCTGCTGAAGGAATTGAGGCATTAAAAGAACATCTTGCTTATGGAAATCTTGCTGTGATTACAACACATGTTTATTCAAATTTTGACGCCTATCCAAATGGCGAATACACAAACAATGGTGTGTTATATGGATACACAACAACAGGTTATAGGGGTGGCCACGCCATTACTGTTGTTGGATATGATGATAATAAGGAGTATTTTGATGCCATAGAAGGAAAAACAAAAAAGGGTGCGTTTTTATGTGTGAATTCCTGGGGAACTAACTGGGGTGTTTATGAGCCAACAGCAGGTTCAGCAGGTTTTATCTGGTTGCCATATGATTTTTTCCTGCAAAAGAAAAACGGAGACCCAGAAGCACTGGTAATTATTGATAGAATTAACTACAAACCTGAAATTACTGCTACCATCGGAATTAATCACACAAAAGGAAGAAAACTTATTATCAGAATCTTAGGTGCAGAAAAAAATTATCCTAACTACCCACCTGATAGTGTCAGATGGATAAAAGAAGCATTGCCTTCCAGCAATGATTATCCCTTAGAAAATAGCCGTGTGGTAATTGATTTAACTGATTTCAAACATTATCAAAATTTTGCCTGGTATCTTGAGGTAATGCAGCTGCAAATGTATCAGGGGGTAGGTGAGATAAATTATTTTGCTGTTCAAAATGGTGATAATGAACCTATTGAATCTCCTGATGTTCCAAAATCCCCCCAGACAAACTGGTATATCTGGTGCAAGGCAGGTATTTTTTCTGATGCAGGCAATATCTTCGATTCATTGAAGGTAAGAAGGGGTGGTATTGCCTGGGCTGATTTCAATAAAGACGGCAAAATTGATTTACTTATTACTGGATATGACTGGAAAACAGGAAGTCCTGTTCCAAAAACTCAGTTGTTTATCAATAATGGAGACGGCTCATTTCAAAATGGTATCACTGGAAATCTTCCTCAATCAGGAAATAGTATCATTGCTGCCTGTGATTATAATAATGATACCTGGATTGATGTGGCAATTTATGGATACGACCCTTTAACAGAATCCACAATAACAAAAATCTATCACAATAATGGTAACAACACTTTTTCTCCTGTCTCAACAACACTTCCACAAGAAGAAATTTATGGTCTTTCCTGGGTTGATTTTGATAATGATGGAAAATATGACCTGGCAATATCAACAAGCGAAAATCTGCTTCTTTATAAAAACTCGGGCTCAAACAATTTCCATCTTTTTAAAACAATAGAAGTTTCAGGGACTATTGCCTGGGGTGATTATGATAATGATGGCTGGATTGATTTTATTGTTGCCGGAGAAAATAAAACAACGATTTTCAAAAATTATGGTGATGGCATATTCATTGAAGTAAACAGTAATTTTCCTGCCCTCAACCTGGCATCTATTGCGCGGGGTGATTATGATAATGATGGCTATCTCGACCTTGCCATTTCAGGAAAATTATCTGATTCCACGGCTTTCACCAGTATTTATAGAAACAATGGTGATGGAAGTTTCACAAAAATTGAAACATCGGTAATTGCTGTTTTTGCGGGTGATATTGTCTGGGCAGATATTAATAATGATGGTTATCTTGACCTTGTCATCACGGGTAGAACTGAAGATGAGTTTTCCACCCGATATCTGGGAAATTATCCCAATCGTTCCACGGTGTATCTTAATGATACTCTTGGTGGATTTTTTAATGCCATTGCAGAATTACCGGGTGTTTCTGTTGCTGATTTTTTCTGTATTCCTGACTACAATAATACCATTGCAGTTGTTGATTATGATAATGATGGAGACCTGGACATCTTTCTTTCTGGAACAAATACCTTTATGTATCCTGCACATCCTTCTCATATTTATACAGGTATCCAGAAAAATTTGTTTGTAAATAAATGGCTCAATCAACCAAATAATCCTCCACAGCCGCCATCTTCTCTTTTCACAGAACCCGGGTGGGAAAATGGTTCCATTGTATTAAAATGGAATAAAGGAACAGACCCTGAAACACCGACTGACGGACTTTATTACAATGTCAGGGTTGGATCATTTTCTGGTGGAAGTGATATTGTTAATCCTGTTAATAGAAGCATTATGCCAGGGTTCAATCCTATCAAAGACCAGAAACTTCTTTTAAGACAACTACCTCCAGGAACTTATTACTGGTCAGTCCAGACAATAGATGCAGGATTGTCTTGTTCAGACTGGAGTACAGAAAATACATTTGTCATTGGCTCGCATACCCAGACATATAATCTTTATATCAATTCAGACACTTATGGCACAACAAACCCATCCCCCGGGATCTATTCACACAATACAGGAACAAATGTTCAGATTACAGCAATTCCTTTTGGTGGTTTTGTTTTCAGCCACTGGTCAGGAGATATAGAAAACCCCAATCAAAATCCAGTAGTAGTCAGTATGGATAGACCAAGAAATATTACTGCCCATTTTAAGATTGCCTATGATATTTCTCCGCAGTGGACACAGGTTCTAAATTCCATTCCCTGGGGTTCTACCGGGTATCATTCCACAGTCATTTTCAACAATAAAATCTGGATTCTTGGTGGTTATCAGGGTCCATATAGAAGCAATAACATCTGGTCTTCCTCAGATGGAGTGAACTGGAATCAGGTAATAACTTCAAATTGCTGGAGTCCGAGAATCGGTCATATTTCCTTTGTTTTCAACAATAAAATCTGGGTATTAGGTGGTTATGATGCCACAGGGTATCTCAATGATGTCTGGTCTTCCTCAGATGGAATTAACTGGACACAGGCAACAGCAAATGCACCATGGCAAAAAAGATTTAATTTTGCAGGAGTTGCTTTTGATGGAAAACTGTGGATTTTTGGCGGTAAAGGAGTAAATGGCTGGCTGAATGATGTCTGGTATTCAACTGATGGAACAAACTGGACTCAGGCAACAGCTTCTGCCTTGTGGCAGGCAAGAGAAGGACATTCAGCAGTTGTTTTTGATAATAAAATGTGGATTATCGGTGGTTATCAGGGACCTATGAATGATTCAGCCAGTGATGTCTGGTATTCAACAAATGGTTCAACATGGACTTGCGCCACGCAATCTGCTGTCTGGTCTCCAAGATATATGCATTCAGCAGTTGTTTTTGATAATAGAATCTGGGTTATTGGTGGAATTATAAAAGATGGTTCAGGATGGATTAATCCAACAAATGAGGTCTGGTATTCTTTTGATGGGGTTTACTGGTCTTTGTTCAATAATGCTTCCTGGCAGGCAAGATATGCTCATACAAGTTTTGTTTTCAACAGTAGAATCTGGATTTTCGGTGGTTCCTACAGCGATATCTGGTCAGCAACTATTCCTTCTCTTCCTTCAGGCACATTACGACTGACAATAGGAGTAAACAGTGGCCAGGCAGGAACAACCATTCCTTCACCCGGATATTATTACGATACAGCAGGCAAGGTTTTCCACTTAATGGCAGTTGCCAATTATGGCTATAAATTTGAAAACTGGCAAGGTGATGTAGCCAGTCCAGATTCTTCTACCACAACAGTAACATTGAATTCCAGTAAAACCGTTGTGGCTAACTTTTCAAAACTACCAGCATATACACTTACTCTTTCTATAAATCCTGCTGGTTCTGGAACAATTTCACCTTCTTCTGGGTCATACTCCTATCCTGAAGCAACGGTGGTAAATCTTGTTGCTACACCATCCTTCAATTATGCTTTCTTAAACTGGACTGGTGGAGTACAAAATCCTGATTCACCAGCAACTACTGTAGTAATGAATGCAAACAAAACCATTACTGCCAATTTTATCCCTGACCCCTTTGCTCCCTCAACCCATATTGCAGGCGGTTTAGCACATACTGTTTTCCTTCAAAATGAAGGAACTGTCTGGACCTGGGGACTGAATAATTCCGGGCAACTTGGTAACGGTAATAATGAAAATTCACTTGTTCCTGTTCCCTATGCTGTCTTAGAATCAGTGAAAGCAGTTTCTGCTGGTATATCTCATACTGCTGCTTTAAAAACAAATGGGACTGTCTGGACCTGGGGAAGCAATGATAAAGGGCAACTTGGTAATGGTTCATCTGTTTCATATTCAGCTTCACCGGTTCAGGTTTCAGATATTTCACAAATTATAGAAATTTCATCTGGTGGTAATCATAATCTTGCTCTGAAAACTGATGGTAGTGTCTGGGCATGGGGAAAAAATGATAGTTATCAATTGGGTCTTGGTCATTTCTATGGTACATCCTATCTATCCATACCAAAGCAGGTTGTTGGTCCAGAAGAAACCGGCTATCTCACTGATGTCATAAGAGTTTCTGCAGGATATGACTTCAGTTTAGCATTGAGAAAAGATGGTAGTGTCTGGGCATGGGGAAGCAATTGCTGGGGTCAACTGGGCACAGGAAATACAGTAAGTAGTTTTTATCCTGTGAAAATAAATACTCTTTCTGATATTAAAGGAATTTCTGCTGGTGGTTCAGGTATTGCCGGAACTCATGCTATGGCAGTGAAATCTGATGGAAGTGTCTGGACATGGGGAGCAAATAATAAAGGTCAACTTGGTGATGGAACAAACACAGATAGGTATTTGCCTGTCAAAGTAAAAGGAGAAAATGGAAATGGATTTCTCGCAAATATCAGAAAAATTGCTGCAGGTGGAAACCACTGTCTTGCGCTTGATGCAGATGGAAATGTCTGGGCATGGGGAGACAATACCTATGGCCAATTAGGAAATGGTACATATAATGATAGTGTTTATCCAGTGAAGGTAACAGGACTTCCTGAAATAATAATGATTGCCGCAGGTCAAAAACACAGTATAGCAATTGATAAAAATGGAAATCTCTGGGTATGGGGACAGAACATTTCCGGTCAAATAGGAAATAACACTCAAATAAATTCAAATACACCTGCGATGATTGAAGGTATTGGTCTGAACAATATTTCTTTCACATTAAATGTTTCCGTCAGTCCCCAATCTTCAGGAACAACAATACCTTCAACAACAAGAAAATACAGAAACAATGCTCAGGCAACAATTACAGCAGTACCGGGATTGAGATATCGATTCAGTCACTGGTCAGGAGATGCATCAGGTACAGAAACACAGATTACCATAATTATGGATAGCAACAAAATTATAGTGGCTAATTTTGTTTTGCTACCAGGATTAAAATGTAAACTGAATATGGTCTGCAGTCCATCTGGTGCAGGTTATTTGATACCAGAAGAAGGTGAACATGAATTTGATGTGGGTACAGCAGTAAATATTCTTGTTGTGCCTGGCTACAGATACAATTTTGTTGGCTGGAGTGAAAATGTAGCCAATCCAGCAGCAGGAGAAACATATGTTTTACTCAATGGAGATACAACTGTTACTGCTTATTTCACCAAACAGGATTTTTCTGCATTCCCTGATATTTCTGCAGGGGGTCAACATAATCTTGTTTTAAAACATGATGGAACTGTATGGGCAAGTGGATTAAACAATTATGGCCAGTTAGGAATTAACTCCACGGTTCAGGATTCTGCAAATGTTCAGGTAAAAGATACAACCGGTAATGGTTACCTTTCTGGAATCATTATGGTTTCTGCTGGTGGCTATCATTCCAGTGCCCTTTCTTATGATGGAACTGTTTATACCTGGGGATTAAATTCAGCAGGTCAATTAGGAGATGGAACAACAACTCAGAGAAATAAACCTGTAAAAGTAAAGTCTCCAGATGGCACAGGTGAATTAAAAGGAATTACTTATATTTCAGCAGGTGCTACGCATACAGCAGCAGTGAGAATGGATGGCTCATTATGGATGTGGGGAAGAAACAATTGCGGACAATTAGGAAACAATTCTACCACAAATTCAAACCTGCCTGTTCAGGTTCATGGTGAAATGGACAGGGGTTTCCTTTCAAATGTAAAAAAAGTTGCCTGCGGACCAGAGCATACACTGGCTTTACTTGAAGATGGAACTGTCTGGGCATGGGGAAGGAATCACTATGGACAATTAGGTAATGGTACAACACAGGATAGTTTTGTTCCAGTAAAAGTTCTCAATCTAACAGATATTATTGATATAGACGCCAGTGATTATGCCTGGGGACCTCCTTTTTCCCTTGCCTTGAAAAGTGATGGGACTGTCTGGACCTGGGGTGGAGGAGACAGGGGACAATTAGGTAATGGGCAGTCAGGTGAAGAATATTATAGCAGTGTTCCTGTTAAGGTTTCTTCTCTCACAAATGTTATTAAGATTGCTGCTGGTGATTTCCATGCTCTTGCCGTGAAAAATGATGGTAGTGTCTGGGCATGGGGCTCTAATTCTATGGGTCAATGTGGTGATAATACCTATGATAATATCAGGACAACTCCGGTTCAGGTAAAAGGACAGGATGGGACTGGTTATCTTACTGGAATAATTGATGTTTCTGCTGGTTACAGTTATTCCATGGCCTTGAAAAATGATGGAACGGTGTGGCTGTGGGGAATGAATCAATTCTGGCTTTTCGGTGGCCATCCATGGTCGCTACTTCGTTATCCATCTCCTGTGCAAAGACCATACACCCAGTTTGATTTATCAGCCGAAATCGTTTATCTGAAAATGAATGTTTATCCATCTGGAGCAGGTACAACAAGTCCTGATGAAAGTATTCACGCCTATAATCCAGGCTCTTTAGTGAATGTAAGAGCTATAGCTAATAAAGGTTACCAGTTTTATTACTGGAGTGAAGGAAGTAACCCGCTTGTCCCTGATAATACAGTAACTATGGATACTTCCAAAACAGTTACTGCGTACTTTGAACCAATCTTTGCCCAAACCGGTGATATTAATAAAGATGGAGCAATCAATGTTCTGGATGTCATTCTCTGCCTCAGAATGAGTCTGCAACTTCCGATAACCATCGGTCCTGTTACCAGAGCTTATCCCTATGAAAAGGAAAGAACAGCTCTGGCTGATATGGACGGTACTGGAGAAGTGGATATTTCAGATGTAATTTTAATTTTGCGGCAGGCACTCGGTTTTGATGTGCCAGAGCCAGATCATTATTCTCCCCGACCTGTGGTTCCACCAGAGACCACGCCGGAATCAGTCTCTGTAACTGTGCCTGCTGGTCAGAAAGGAAGTGCCAGTTTAAGTGATGGCACGAGGGTGGAAATACCAGTCATATCAAAAAACTGTCAACTTACCCTTTCCCGGGTGAGCAATTACATAAATATTGAAACTGATTTTGGACTTGACCCTGAGGAAGGTTTGTCACCACAGACCAGTGGAAGTTTAAGGAGTTTACAGCTTACTTTTGATTCCACCCTGAGTGAGACAGAAAAATTAGAGATGTTACCTGTTATTACTATCCCGAGAGCAGAAACAGGAACCCTTAATCCTGATACAGTAAACATTTTAAGGGTTTCAGAAAAAATTGTAAATGGTAAGGTTGTAAAAAATTACTCCCTTCTTCCTGCTCATTTTGACAGTAACGGAAACCTTGTGACAAAGGATATCTATCTTGCTGGTGAATTATTACAGGAACAAACTCCTCCTGGTGGAACAAAAGCAGGCAGTCCCCCTAAATATATCAGTTATATTCCTTTAACATTTCAGGGAACAATTAACTGGGCAAGAGAATCAAGATTTGTACGGATGGTTCCTGATGCAAAATCAGAGGCAAAAAGAAAACCCTTTGACTCTTTAAGCGATGAAGAAAAGGAATGGGAATTGAAAAAACCGATAAAAAATGTTTTTGTGCTTGTCCATGGTCATAATGAAGCAGAAAAAACAGGACTCCCTGGTCAGTTTGAACGCAATGCTCCCTTTCCCTGGGCTGTTGATTATAAAAGAGATGTCTGGACATATCTTTATGAGACATTCCTGAGAAATTATCAGGAATTTAATTCCTGTACTGTTTTCTATGAATTCATTTATCCAACATGGAGACCGATCTTCGGGCATCTTGATGATATGCTGGTGGAAAAAATTACTACAGAACTGGAAAAACAACTTTCCTACAATATTGAAGAAAAAGATAGTTTCCCCTTCAATCTTTTTATTGTGGCTCATTCTATGGGAGGTGTGGTATCAAGAGCAGCAATTATCAAGTTTCCTGAAGTTCTTGACGACCAGTTTAAGCATTTTGTTTCCTGGGGAAGCCCTCATCGCGGAGCAGCCATGTATTCCTTAAGGTATCTTTTGACAAGTCCTGCCTATGAAGCAAAAACATGGACAGGTTCTGCGATAAGCACTGCTATGGCTGCATATGTAGGAAACACGGTCATTGATTCACCTGGTATTATGGATTTAAGGTGGACAAATGGTTCTCCTGGAACAAGGAGATTTCTGCAGTTTGATAAATACTTTGAACTAGAAGATGAATATCAATCACAGTTAAATGTTTATGATTTAAGAAATGGCTCACTTCTTTATAACCAGAGGTTACAGCAATTAAATGAAAATGATGACAGGGGAGCAAAATACACATTTTTATATGGCATTACTTCTGCGGGAGTTCCTGCAGATGAGATTGATGATATGGGATTAGTTGATTTAATCAGTGTCCTCAGAAGTGGAGAAATTCCTATTGGCGCAACCATTAATAGATTTTTGATAGAAAATGGGTTCAATATCCTTCACGATAGAATGGAATCAGATAGTGACGGTGCAGTGCCAATAGTTAGTATGTCAGGTTTAGGTCTAAATCCTTCACTGATTATCGATGTCGGCGATATTGACCATGAAGAATATTATAATGATAAAGATAAAGCCCGTCTGGTTGCTGCTCAAACTTTTAGAGCACTTGGATTGAAAGAAAAACCTGAGTATGACCCGCCTGAAATAATTTTTACTAATCCTGTTGAAAACGGCTTACTGGAAACTGAGGAAGATGGTAATACCACTATTGAAGGAAAGATTGACTGGAAAGGGACAAGAAACTTTGGAGGCAATACCGTTAAAGAAATAAAACTATTCAAATACACCTATGCTTATGAATGGGAACATGGTTTTAACTGGGAAGGAGAAGAAATACCAGCCACAGGAACAATTGATGAAAATGGTGATTTTTCAATTACTGCCAATATCCCAAATCCTGAAATGATTTATGCTTTGAAAGTTGTAGTTGTTTTCCGGGACAATACAGAATTGCATGGAATTGTTATGTTGGGTTGCCCTGAAGAATTTGCAACAAAAGCCCAGGGAGAAACTGTTTACTGGCGCCTTGATGGACTGGGAAAAATTTTCCAGATTGACAGTGAAACATATGTGTTTGAAGAACCAAAACAGGGACAAACTCCAGCAGTTGGTATCTATGCTCATATCTACCCTGTGCTAAAACAGGATAATGCAGATTATTTACTTTTCACAGGCAAATATGGATTAACTGGCGGAGACCCACTGGAATATGCACAAACTGAAGTTATCTGGGTTAAAGGAGCTGAACAGCCACCAGGATTGGAGCATATGGAAGTAAGTTTATCAACGTCTTATGATGATAACAATATTTTTGTTATCGCCTATGATGCCATTGACTATGGCGATGATTCTTCTGGTTTATCATTCTTAAAAAGAGTATTTGCTTTTCTTTTCCCCTGGCAATTCCATGAAAAAGAAGAACTTCTACCACCTTATTTCCGGCAGCAAATCCTTCCACCGGAATAACTGATTGCTGAAAGTAGCATTTTCAGGAGGAAAAAAATGATAAATATTGTCCAGATAGGGCTGGGAAGGATAGGATGCGACATGGTGAGATTAATCAGGCAGCGAAAGGGCTTGAAGATTATAGCTGCTGTGGATTATTCTCCGGAAAAAGCAGGCAGGGACCTGGGAGAAATTTGTTCCCTGCCACCTCTGGGAATAACTGTCCATAAAGATTTGAAATCCGCTTTAAGAAAGAAAAATATCCATGTGGCTATTCTGGCCACTGTCTCTGATTTGAGAACTGTTAAGGAACAAATTGAAGAGATTGCCAGCGCTGGAATAAATATTGTTTCTACCTGTGAAGAACTTTCTTTCCCCTGGGAAAAACAGCCGGAGCTTGCCAGAGAGATTGATAATATCTGTAAGAGGAATAAGGTTACCTGCCTGGCTACAGGTGTGAATCCTGGTTTTCTCATGGACTTTTTGCCCTGGGTAATGAGTTCCATCTGTCAGAAGATTCAGCGTATTACAGTCCAGCGGGTACAGGATGCTTCTGGAAGAAGAATTGCTTTTCAGCAAAAGATAGGTGTGGGGCTGACACCCAATCAGTTCCAAAAAGAAAGAGCCAGGGGCAGAGTTTCTGGCCATCTTGGTCTGACAGAATCCTTACATATGCTTGCCTGTGGGTTAGGCTGGAAACTGGATAGCGTGAAAGGAACAATGCTGCCGGTCATTGCCAGGAAAAATATTACCACTACCTGTCCGCCAATCAAACCAGGAATGGTCTGTGGTGTGGAACAGAAAGCGTGTGGGTACAGGGGGAAAAAAGAAGTTATCCGGCTGTTTTTTAGAGCTGTAGCAGGGGAGAAGAAACCATGTGATTCCATAGAAATTATAGGTATTCCACAGGTGAAACTGACTATCCCGGGAGGAATAAACGGAGACATAGCCACCTGTGCTATTGCGGTGAATGCTATCAGAGTAGTGGTGAACTCACAACCGGGCCTGAAGACCATGATTGACCTTCCTGCTCCGGGATTTTCTGAAGATTTTAACGTAAAGGATGAATAAAAAGTCAGGCTGGTAAACACTTACAAAAAACCTTCTGTCTTGACACAGGTTAAGATAACAGGTATAATATCACTAAAATGATAGTAATTGTGATATTTAAGTTACCATGAAAATCTCTACAAGGTCTCGTTACGGATTGAGGGCAATGATAGATTTGGCAAAAAATTTTCAGGGCAAACCTGTTCTGGTGAAAGATATGGCAAGAAGGCAGGGAATCTCAGAAAGATATCTGGAGCAGATTCTGCTGGCTCTGAAGAAGGCAGGACTGGTAAGCAGTAGCGCGGGTGCTGGAGGTGGTTATGCCTTAGTTAGGGACCCGGGTTCAGTCACTGTCAGGCAGATTATAGAATCTCTTGAAGGCTCCCTGGTACCTGTAGAATGTGTAGAAAGAAAAGAATTCTGTCCCAGGGCTGTCAGTTGCATTGCCAGAAAGGTGTGGAGAAAAGTGGGACAGACTATCGCGGAGGCTCTGGATTCTTTCACCTTGAAACAGCTGGCTGCCAGTCAGGAAGAAACGTCTGAGGATAGGGGACTGGTGTATGAAATTTAGCAGCCAGCCGGTGAAACGGAGGAAGGCATGAAAATAGCAGGCGATATTACAAAGCTGGTAGGCAAAACTCCGCTGGTGAAACTGAACAGGTTGGCAGAAGGAATCCAGGCTACGCTGGTGGCAAAATTAGAATTTTTCAATCCCTGTAGTAGCATAAAAGATAGAATTGCAGTTTCCATGATAGAAGAGGCAGAGAAAAAAGGATTGATTGATAAAAATACAGTGGTGATTGAGCCTACCAGCGGCAATACCGGTGTTGGTCTGGCTTTTGTTTGCGCTCAACGCGGTTACCGGCTGATTCTGACTATGCCGGAAAGTATGAGTCTGGAAAGGAGAAAACTGCTGTCTTTGCTGGGAGCAGAACTGGTACTTACACCTGCAGAAGAAGGAATGAAAGGTGCGGTGAGCAAGGCTGAAGAACTTCAGCAAAGGATACAGCCTTCTTTTATGCCGCAGCAGTTTAAGAATCCTGCCAATCCAGCTATCCACCGGCACACCACCGCAGAGGAAATCTGGCAGGATACAGATGGCCAGGTGGATATTCTTGTCTGTGGTGTGGGAACAGGAGGAACAATAACCGGTGTCTCAGAGGTGATGAAACAACGTAAACCATCATTCCAGGCTATAGCTGTAGAGCCCAGGAATTCTGCTGTTATTTCCGGGGGAAAGCCTGGCAGACACAGGATTCAAGGGATAGGAGCTGGTTTCATTCCTGAGGTTTTACGGCAGGATTTGATAGACGAGGTAGTGACGGTGGCTGACGAGGATGCCTATGAGATGGCGAGAAATCTTGCCAGGAAAGAGGGAATTTTAGCAGGTATTTCTTCAGGGGCAGCAGTCTGGGCGGCATGCCTGATTGGTAAAAGGAAGGAAAATAAGGGTAAACTTATAGTTGTGGTTCTTCCTGATACCGGGGAGCGCTACCTTTCCACACTGGCAGAATGACAAAAATCTTAAGGAGGCTGAGATGGAGAAAAGACTGAATGATGTAACAATTTCCAGAGCTATTACAGAGTCGTTCTTTCAGGATTTTCTTGGTTCTCTTTCCGTAGATGTAGTGATAGCTGGCGCTGGACCTTCTGGTTTGATTTGTGGTTATTACCTGGCGCAGTCAGGCTGGAAGGTGACTATCCTGGAAAGACAGTTAAGAGTGGGAGGAGGAATGCCAGGTGGTGGAATGATGTTTAATCGGATTGTCTTCCAGGAAGCAGCAAAAAGCATTTTTGAGGAAATGGATATTTCTTTTAAAACTTATGAGGATGGTTTATATGTCGCCAATGCCCTGGAAGCCATTTCCATGTTATGCCTGAAGGCTCTTAAATCCGGTGTCAGAATCTTTAACCTGGTAAGTGTGGAAGATGTGATGGTGAAAGAGGAAAAGGTCTGTGGGGTGGTCATCAACTGGAGCGCTACAGTCTGGTCTAAATTGCATGTAGACCCCCTTTCTTTAGGTGCCAGAATGGTAGTGGATGCCACTGGTCATGACGCGGAAATCTGCCGGCTGGTAGAAAGGAAAACCGGGCCTAAACTGCAGACTCCTGCTGGAGGGGTGATAGGGGAAAAATCCATGTGGGCACAAGCAGGAGAGGCTGCTCTGGTAAGAAATACCTGTGAAGTCTTCCCTGGCCTGGTAGTCTGCGGGATGGCGGCTAATGCTGTTTTTGGTTCTCCGAGAATGGGTGCTATTTTTGGAGGAATGATGCTTTCCGGGAAGAAAGCAGCCGCACTGATTTCCGGCAAATTGAAAAGCGGGGTGGCTGATGAAAACAATTGATGAGATTAATGAAAAGATTAAAACTGGAAAAGCGGTGGTTGTTACTGCTGAAGAATTGATAGAGTTGTGCCGAACCAAAGGCGTGAAAAAAACTGCTTCCGAGGTGGATATTGTCACCACTGGCACCTTTGGTCCCATGTGCTCTTCCGGTGTTTTCCTGAATATTGGACATACCCGACCCAGGATAAAATTAGGAGGTGGCCGGGTTACTCTCAACGGTGTACCGGCTTATACTGGACTGGCTGCTGCAGACATTTATATGGGAGCAACTGCTCTTCCTGAGGAAGACCCGCGCAACAGTTTTCATCCGGGAAGTTTCCCTTACGGTGGTGGCCATGTAATTGAAGAACTGGTAGCCGGAAAAGATATCAAACTGGAAGCAACAGGTTATGGTACAGACTGTTACCCCCGCAGGAAACTTACCAGCTGGATTAACCTGAAGGATATCAATGAAGCCATCCTTTTTAATCCGAGGAATTGCTACCAGAATTACAACGTGGCTGTTAATCTTTCCCGGAAAACCATTTATACTTATCTGGGAATACTAAAACCAGAGCTGGGTAATGCCAACTATTGCAGTGCCGGACAACTCTCTCCTTTGCTGAAAGACCCATACCTGAGAACAATTGGTTTTGGTACCAGAATTTTCCTTGGTGGTGGTACGGGATATGTTGCCTGGTGGGGAACACAGTATAACCCCGGAGTAAAAAGGCAGGCTAATGGCGTTCCCTCTGGTCCTGGAGCGACTCTGGCTCTCATCGGTGATTTGAAAGGGATGAAGCCGGAATTTTTGCGCGGTGCTTCCCTGGTTGGTTATGGCGTCAGTCTGATTGTGGGAGTCGGTATCCCTATACCAGTCCTGAATGAGGAAATCTGCCGCTGGGCAGCGATACCTGATGAAGAAATCTGGGCGCCTGTGGTGGACTACAGCCAGGACTATCCCCGGTGTACCGGTCGGGTTCTTGGCCAGGTTAATTATGCCCAATTAAAAAGCGGACGCATAGAGGTTTCAGGTAAAACAGTGCCCACCGGTTCACTTTCCAGTTACCGGGTAGCACTCCAGATTGCTAAAATTTTAAAGTCCTGGATTCTAAAAGGGGAATTTTTCTTGAGCCAGCCAGTATTTTCCTTTCCTGGTCCAGAAAGCGGTTATACCTTCAAGATGTTGCCGGAAAGACCGGTAAATCAGGAAAACAAGAATTAGGCTGGCAGGAGGTTGAAATGGGAAAAAAACTTATTCTGAATTTTCCGCCCAGTTTAGTAGATAAACCGATTATCTCTTCGCTGGTGAGAAAGTTCAATCTGGACTTCAATATCCTTAAAGCCTATGTCACGCCAGAGAAAGAAGGAAATCTTGTTCTGGAATTAAATGGAAATGAAGACCAGGTTATGAAGGCGATAGAAAATCTCCTGAACATCGGAGTGAATGTAGAACTTCTCAGTAAAGAGGTGGAGATGGAAAGAGACCGTTGCACTGATTGTACAGCCTGCATCCCTCAATGTCCGGTGGGGGCACTCTGGTTAGACAGGGAAACATATGAGGTGAATTTTGATTCAGAAAAATGCATTGCCTGTGGGATATGTTTGAAAGTCTGTCCCACGAAAGCCATGGTGCTCAGGATATAAAAGGATGGTGAAAAATGGTCTATCTGGATTACAATGCGACCACTCCCTGTGACCCAAGAGTGGTAGAGGCTATGGAGCCTTTTCTGAAGGAACGTTTTTATAATCCTTCCTCCCTTTATACTGGTGCCAGGGAGAATAAAAAGGCAATTGAAACTGCGAGAGAAAAGTTAGCCCTGCTTCTTGATTGCCAGCCAGAGGAAGTTTTTTTCACTTCCGGGGGTACTGAAGCGGACAACTGGGCAATAAAGACTGCTGCCTGGACCTTGAAAGAAAAAGGAAATCACATTATCACTTCCAGCATTGAACACCATGCGGTCCTGCATACCTGTGGTTTTTTGGAGAAACAGGGTTTCCAGATCAGTTATCTTCCAGTGGATTCCTCAGGTCTGGTTGATTTAGAAGCGCTGAAAAAGGCGATTAAGAAGGAGACAATTCTGGTCAGTATTATGCATGCTAACAATGAGATTGGCACAATTCAGCCACTGCAGGAGATCTCCCTTCTTCTGAAGGAGAAAGGCATCCTTTTTCATACCGACGCTGTGCAGACAGTGGGTAAAATTCCGGTATCGGTTAAAAAGTTAGGTGTGGATATGCTTTCTCTTTCTGCGCACAAGTTTTACGGGCCAAAAGGAGTGGGTGCTCTTTATGTCCGGAAGGGAGTGAAGCTGGGTTCTTTCATCCACGGCGGCCAGCAGGAACGCTCCCGCCGGGCCGGGACAGAAAATGTCCCAGGGATGGTAGGATTGGGGAAGGCAGCGGAGCTGGCAGTTAGGGAGATGCCAGAAGAAGAAAGGCGGGTGCGGATTCTCCGGGACAGACTGGAGAACCAGCTGCAGCAGCGTATCCCGGATCTGGTTTTTAACGGACACCGGGAGAAACGGCTCTACAACACAGCCAGTGTCTGTGTGAAGTATGTGGAAGGGGAGAGTATGCTGCTTCATCTTGATTTTGAAGGCATCTGTGCCTCTTCTGGCTCGGCCTGTACTTCTGGCTCTTTAGAACCTTCTCATGTACTTTTAGCCATCGGCTTACCCCATGAGGTGGCGCATGGTTCCTTAAGGTTCAGTCTGGGAAAATATTCCACAGAGGAGGAAGTAGAAAAACTTATCCAGACACTGCCGGGTATTGTAGAAAAGTTACGTTTTCTCTCACCCTTTGGAAAATCGTCTCCTGAGAAAGGCAGGTAGAGATGCAGCTGAAAGAAGAAATAAAAAAGTTAAAGGAAAAAAAGAAGGCACTTATTCTGGTTCATAATTACCAGAGACCGGAGATACAGCAGCTGGCTGATTTTGTTGGTGATTCCCTGGAGCTGGCAAGGCAGGCAGCCGCTGCCAGAGATTACCAGTTGATTGTGCTTTGTGGTGTCCGGTTTATGGCAGAAACAGCCAAAATACTCTGTCCTGAGAAAAAGGTAGTTTTACCAGTAGCTGATGCTGGTTGCCCTTTAGCAGATATGGCAGGGGTGGAAGCTGTTCAATCCCTGAAGGAAAAGTATCCGCAAGCCTGGGTTGTTTCCTATGTGAATACCAGTGCCCGGGTTAAAGCAGTCAGTGATGTCTGCTGCACTTCCTCCAATGCCGCAGGTGTAATCAAGAATATACCTGCCCGGGAAGTAATTTTTCTGCCCGACAGAAACCTTTGCTGGTATGTAAAACAAAAAGTACCAGAAAAAAAGGTTATTTGCTGGGATGGTTTCTGTATTGTCCATGAACGTTTTACGATGGCGGATGTTCAGCAGGCGAGGAAAGAACTACCGGAAGCAGAAATTATCGTTCATCCGGAATGTAAACCCGAGGTTCAGCAACTGGCTGATGGTATCTATTCCACTTCCGGAATGCTGCAGCGTTGTCGCGTTTCTCCAGCCAGGCAGTTTGTAATCGGGACAGAGGAAGGTTTAATCTACCGTCTGCAGAAGGAGAATCCCGAGAAGGAATTTTTTTCTCTTGGACCAGCCCGCATCTGTGTCAACATGAAAAAAACTGATTTGCACAGTCTTTTCCATGCTCTGGAAAAGGAAGAACACCAGATTACTCTGCCTGAGAAGTTAGTCCAGGCAGCAAGAAAAGCAGTGGAGATGATGGTTCAATATAAGTAAGGAGAAAACCGTGGATTATACAGAAAAAGTTTTGGAATATTTCCGCCATCCTAAAAATATGGGCAAAATGGAAAACCCGGATGGAGTGGGTCGTGTTGGCAATCCTGTCTGCGGGGATGTGATGCAGATTTTTATCAAGGTTAAGGATAATATAATCCAGGATATTAAGTTTGAGACTTTTGGCTGCGGGGCTGCTATTGCCACCTCCTCTGTGATTACAGAAATGGCTAAAGGGAAAACTCTGGAGCAGGCAGAGGCGATTACCAACCAGCAGGTGGTAGAGTTTTTAGGTGGGTTACCTCCAGTAAAAAAGCATTGCTCGCTTCTGGCTGAGCAGGGGCTGAAAGCAGCTATTGCTGATTACCGGTCCAGACAGAAAAACACTCAACCCGGCAATGAAGGAAAAGGGACAGATAATTGAAGTGAAGGGTAAACTGGCACTTGTCAGAATGCAAAAGAGCAAGACTGGAGCCTGCAGTACCTGCGGTCTGTGTAAAAGCAGTTCAGTGTCCGGTCTTTACCTGGAGGCAGAAAATCCTGTGGGTGCCAGAGAAGGAGAGGTGGTTATCGTGGAAATTTCTGGCCAGGATATTCTGGCTGCTTCCTGCCTTATTTATGGCATTCCCCTGGTGGGTTTTATCCTGGCAGTAATTTTATCCGGACTGGTGGCAGCTTCCTGGTTGAAGGTGATTATCTTTTTAGTTTTTCTGGGTGGTGGCTGGTATGCAGGCACTTTACATGCAGATAGATATGCCTGCCGGCATAAACCGGTGGTTGTCGCCAGAGAATCAGAAAATCTGTAAACTCAGTTGTTGCCGCAGGAAGATTAACCGAGTGGAGTGGAGGGAATATGAGCAATCTGAAAGAGAAAGTAGAGCAGGCGCTGGTTGAGGTCAAACAATTTTTAAGAGGGGATGGCGGTGACTGTGAGGTTATCTCAGCCGAAGATGGTGTGGTAAAGGTTAAACTGACAGGAGCCTGCCAGGGTTGTCCCTTTGCTGCCCTGACCATGAAAATGCGGGTGGAAAAGATTATCAAGGAAAGGGTGCCTGAAGTGAAGGAAGTAATCCCGGTGGAAGAAGATTCTTCCGGAAACAAGTAAGATGAAGCGGTTAAACCCGATTCTCAGAAGCAAACTGGAAAAACTCCAGGAAGTCTTGAGGAAAGCAGAAAGTGTACTGGTGGCTTATTCCGGTGGGGTAGACAGTAGTTTTCTCTTAAAAGTTGCGCTGGATGTTCTGGGCCCGGAGAAAGTGCTGGCAGTAACTTCTGTGTCCCCAACCTATCCAGCAGAAGAACTTGCTGCTGCCAGAAAATTAGCCAGTGATTTAGGCGTCAGACTGAAACTGATTTCTACTTCCGAACTGCGTAATTGGCTTTTTGCCAGCAATCCTGTAAGACGCTGCTACTGGTGTAAGAAGGAACTTTTCCGGCATCTGGTGAGCCTGGCTGAAAAATTCCGGATGAAAAAGGTAGTGGAAGGCAGTAATCTGGAAGATAGTCGGGACTACCGTCCTGGTGAACAGGCCAGGAAAGAGTACGGCGTTATTTCCCCTCTGCAAATAGCCGGACTGACAAAAAAAGAAATCAGGTTGCTGGCAAGGAAATTTTCTTTACCTGTCTGGAACAAACCATCTTCTGCCTGTCTGGCTTCCAGGATTCCCTATGGCAGTCCCATTACCCTGAAAAAGCTGAAACGCATCGCCAGGGCTGAAAGATTCCTGCGCCAGTTAGGTTTCAGGCAGGTAAGGGTAAGAGATTTTGACCTTTTAGCAAAACTGGAAGTGGAAGAAAAGGATTTTCTGAAGGTTATTCGTCAGCGGAAAAAGATTGTTCCTTTTTTGCAATCCTGCGGCTACCTTTATGTGACACTGCATCTGCAACCTTACCGGAGTGGAAGTCTGAATGCTCCTGTGAGAAAAAAGTTAGAGGTGGTGGAAACGTGAAAGAGGGAGGGAAAAGAGATAAAGGACTGCTGGTTAAAGTAGCCGTGGGCCTCAGTGGCGGTGTGGATTCAGCAACAGCCGCTTTCTTCTTAAAACAACAGGGTTATCAACTGACCGGGGTCTTTATGAAGATTTGGTCCGGTCCGGAGGAAGAAAAAAGGCAGGGTTCAGGTGGTTGTTATGGTCCTGATACTGAGGATTTAAATTCTGCCCGAAAAGTTGCCAGATGGCTGGATATTCCTCTGAAAGTCGTTGATTTATCAGATTCTTATCAGGAAAAAGTGATAGGTTATTTTGTCCGGGAGTATCTAAAAGGGAAAACACCTAATCCCTGCATCGTCTGTAACCGGTTTATCAAGTTTGGTCTTCTGTGGCAAGCTCTCAGAGAAAAAAAGCTTAACTTTGATTATTTTGCCACCGGTCATTATGCCAGGGTGGAGTATGGGAAAGAAAGTCACCGGTATCTACTGAAGAAAGGAGTGGATACCACAAAAGACCAGTCTTATTTTCTCTACCTTTTGCATCAGAAGCAACTTAGAAGGATTATCTTTCCTCTGGGTACCTACTGGAAACATCAGGTAAGAGAAATAGCCAGAAGAGAAAAAATCCCTGTCAGCCAGAGAAAAGAAAGTCAGGACTTTTCTCCAGACTGGAAACTTCTTTTCAGAAACAACCTGCAACCAGGGCCAATTTTTTCCACAGATGGGCATCTGTTAGGCCGGCACCAGGGAATTGCCTGTTATACCATTGGACAGCGCCAGGGATTAAGGTTGTCCAGCGGTAAGCCCTTATATGTCATAAGGATAGATGCCAGGAAAAATGCCCTTTTTGTCGGTCCCAGGGAGGAATGCTGGAAAAAACAGATAGAAGTTTCGCAGGTACATTATGTTTCCATAAAACCTCCGGTTTATCCGCTGAGGGTGACAGTGAAAATCAGGTCCACCCAGCCAGCTGCTTCTGCCACCCTTTATCCTATTTCCAGAAAAAGGGTGAGGCTGGTTTTTGACCAGCAGCAGTGGGCTGTTACTCCGGGGCAGTCTGCTGTCTTCTACCAGGAGGAAATTCTTTTAGGCGGTGGTATTATCCAGGATTGACGGAAATAGTCTTCTCAGGGTATCATTTATCCTGAGAAGAACAAGTTAAAGAAGGAGGTGGCTTATGCTTAACCTGGAAGGACGTTTGATGGCAGTTATGGAGAAGGGGACTACGCAAAAGGTTCTCTCCGGGTTAATGACAGCCAGTTTTCGGAATAAGCTTACCCGGAAGGCTTTCCTCCGGGCACTGGAAAAAGCGATGTGGCGTCTTTCCTTTAAGGGACCACAGCGGCCGGAAAGAGTTCATTATGAGAGAGCCTTGATGGCACGGGCATTATTGAATTCCATTGAACGCACACTAAACTCCGGTACACTTTCAGAAAGATGTATGAATGCCCTCTGGGAAATTTTTCTGGGTAAGGTCTTTATCGCAGGCATTCCTAAACGGAAATCCTTTGCAGAAACTCATGGGTTCCGGCCACCCTGCTTTGTTACCATTTCACCTACCAATGTCTGCAACCTGAAATGTAAGGGTTGTTATGCTGGAGATGTCTATACCCGTCACACCCTTACTTTTGATGTTTTTGACCGGGTTATCAGGGAAATAAAGGAATATTTTGCAGCCCACTTTCTGGTGATTTCCGGGGGGGAACCCTTTATGTACAGGCAAAATGGCCATACTTTGATGGACATTCTCCAGAGACACCAGGATGTCTACTTTATGGCTTATACCAATGGCACCATGATTAACCGGGAAGTAGCCAGAAGACTTGGTGAATTAGGAAATTTCACGCCTTCCATTTCTGTAGAAGGTTTTGCCCGGGAAACTGATGAACGCCGTGGTCATGGGGTACACCGGAAAATTTTAGAAGCCATGGAGTATCTGAGAGAAGCTGGAGTTCCCTTCGGTATTTCTGTGACACCTACCAGGTATAACGCTGATTTGCTGCTCTCCGATGAGTTTGTTGATTACTACTTCTTACAGCAGGGTGCTTTTTACGGCTGGTATTTCCAGTATATGCCGATAGGCAGAAAGCCAAGTGTGGAGCTTATGGTGACACCACAGCAACGTTTGAAAATGCTGAAAAGAATCTGGTCTCTGGTGGAAGAAAAAAGGTTGTTCATTGCTGATTTCTGGAATTCCGGAACTGCCTCTGATGGCTGTATGGCTGCTGCCAGGGGTGGTGGATATTTCTATATCATGTGGGATGGTACTATTACTCCCTGTGTTTTCATTCCTTTCAAAGACAGGCAGGGAGGAAACATCTACCATCTTTACCAGGAAGAGAAAACCATTCTGGATGCTATCCAGACCCCACTTTTTCAGGAAATCAGGAAATGGCAGGATAACTACTGGCTGCAGCAACCAAAAGAAAAATGTGGCAATTTGCTTGTCCCCTGTATTATAAGGGATAATTCCCTCTCTTTCCGGGAGATTGTTGCCCGAACCGGGGCAGAGCCAGTGGATGAAGGAGCTTATGCTCTGCTTTCCTTTATTGAGCAGGATTCTCTGCCACGTTACAACAGGGAATATCGCCAGCTGGTGGACCCTCTCTGGGAGAAAGAGTATGCAGGTGGTAATGGTCAGGGAAGATCTCCTGTAGAAAAAAAGCCGAACTAAGAGCTGTCTTCTAACAGGCATTTTATGCCCTCAAGAGCAAGCCTCAAACAACGTCTTGGCCGTTACCGCCAGATAGGACATGTTCTGGCCAGGCACGGGTTTGGTGTAATCTTACAAAGAACCCATCTCGCCCGCTGGCTCCACCTTCCTGCCAGCTCTACTGATTTCTCTGCTCAAACAGCTCCTTTCAGGGTGAGGCAAATGCTGGAAGAACTTGGACCAACCTTTGTGAAACTGGGGCAGATTCTTTCCACCAGACCGGATTTAATTCCTTTTCCCTATCTGCAGGAACTGGAAAAACTTCAGGATCAGGTAAGCCCGATACCAGGTGAGAAGATTCAGCAGGTAGTGGAGGAAGAACTGAAGGGAAGCCTTAGTAAGTTTTTCCTTTCTTTTGACCTGAAACCCCTGGCTTCTGGCTCTATTGCTCAGGTTCATCTTGCCAGGCTTCCAGACAACAGTCCTGTTGCTCTTAAGGTCCGCAAACCAGGGATAGAAGCACTGATAGAGACGGATTTGCAGATTCTTCTGGACCTGGCAGGGTTGATAGCGCGTTTCATCAAAGAGGCGGAAGTTTATCAGCCAGTACATATGGTACAGGAGTTTGCCCGTAGCATCCGGAAGGAACTGGACCTTTCTCTGGAAGGCCGGCGCATGGAACGTTTCCGCAAAAATTTTGCTGGTGAGGAGAGAATTATCGCACCTTGTGTTTACCAGGAGTTCACCACAACGAAACTATTGACGATGTCCTGGATAGATGGCGTCAAAATTACCAGAGTTAAAGAGTTAGAAGAGATGGGGATTAACCGGAGACAGCTTGCCAGGTCCGGAGCCAGGGCTACCTTAAAACAGATTTTTGTTGATGGTTTTTTTCATGCTGATCCCCACCCCGGTAACCTTTTTGTTACCAGGGAAGGAAAAATTTGTTACCTTGATTTTGGTATTACCGGGCATCTGGACCAGCAGCGGATGAGTTCTCTGGTTTTTCTTCTTCAGGGTCTGGTCCGCCGTGATGCGGATAGGATTGTCCGCGGCCTTATTTCCCTTCATGCTGTTGAAGAACAGGTAGATGTAAGTGGTTTGAAGCGGGAAATTGAAGAGATGCTGGAGTTTTATTATGATTTACCTTTGAAAGAAATAAAACTACGTCCCATGCTGGAATCAATTTTTACTTTGATGAGAAATTTCCGGGTAAGAATACCGGCAGATTTGTCTCTTCTGGCTAAAGCCCTTATGACAACAGAAGGTGTGGGGACTTTACTGGACCCGGAGTTTAACCTCATGAGTGAAATTGAACCGGTGGTAGGTGAAATAGTAAAGAAGCACATGAGTTTGTCCGCTCTGATGAAGGGAGCAGAAAAAAACCTGACAGAGTTTTACTTCCTTGCCAGAGAAGTTCCTTCCAGTCTGGAATCCTTTCTGCGGCATCTGCGTAAAGGCGCACTCAATCTCACTTTTGAACATGAAGGACTGGAAGAACTTACCTCCTCGGTGGACAAAGCCAGTAACCGTATTGCTTTCAGTTTGATTATTGCTGCCTTACTGGTTGCCTCAGCTCTCATTGTGGTTTCCGGGAAAGGGCATCTTATCTTAGGGTATCCTTCGTTAGGTGTTCTGGGATTTTTCTTTGCTGCTATTATGGGCATCTGGCTTTTAATCGGGATTCTGCGAGCCGGTAAACTTTAAACAGGAGCAGGATGATGAAAACAAAAATCTGTTTTTTGGTCCTGCTGATTTCGCTGGGGACTGTTAAGGTATCTCTAACAGGGGAAAGGAGACTTCAAAGTGTAGACTTTTTGCTGGGATATGGTTATGCGAAAGTAGCGGGCACTGAAGATTATACAACCTATCCTGTAGCCATAGATTTCACCTTTCCTTTACCCTTTCACCAGCCGGAAAGTCCCTGGCAATTACAGCTGGAGCCTTTTTTTGCTTACGTTAATCAGCCTTCCAGTAATGCAGAAATGGCTTTTGCCTTCTTTCTTAAATACCGCTTTCTGAAGGGGAGGTTTCAGCCTTACCTGAAGGTGGGAAGCGGAATTATCATTCTCACCCAGGACCTGAAGGAACAGTCCACCAGTTTCAACTTTGGTTCTTCTCTGGTGCTTGGTTTCAGTCTGAAAACTTCCTCTCGGTTGAATTTAGTGGGAGAAGTTCGTTACCGGCATGTCTCCAACGCTGGCATCAAGGAGCCAAACTCAGGAGTAGATTCCCGCATTTTTCTCCTGGGGTTCACTAAAGAACTATGAAGATTGCGCTGCTGGCAGGAGAAACCTCTGGCGACCAGTACGGAGCATTGCTGGCTGACTACCTCCGAAATTTCCAGCCAGACCTGACACTGATTGGGCTGGGCGGAAGAAAAATGGCTGGTGCCAGAGTGAGATTTTTGGCCGAGATACCCCTTGGCACCATCGGCTGGACAGATGTTTTCCGGAAACTTCCCGGTTACTATCAAGCCTATCAGCATATCTGCAGAGAGATTCTCCGGGAGAAACCGGACTTGATTGTTTTCCTTGATAATCCAGGTTTCAATCTGCAACTGGCTAAAACTCTGGGTAAAAAGTTTCCCTGTTACTATTACATTCCTCCCAAGGTCTGGGCTCACGGACAAAACCGTCTGCGGATAATGAAAGAATACATCCAGGCTGTGATTGCCATTTTCTCCTTTGAGGTCAGCTATTTCCAGAAAGAAGGAATCAACTGTTACTGGTTTGGCCATCCTATTGTGGACATTATTGACTGGCAGGTGGAAACAAAACAACTGGAAGAAAAATATCTCGGTGAGAGAGAAAAAAGTTTGCTTGGTATCCTTCCTGGCAGCCGCAAACAGGAGATAGAATACCTACTTCCAGAACTTTTACCTCTGGCGAAAGAAATCCAGTTCCGGGAAAAACTGGAGATAGTTTTCTCAGCAGTAGATGAAGAAAGCCACCTGCTTCAGGAAAGGATAATGAAACAGAAAAAAATACATTTTCCCATCTGGCAGGGAAGTAGCTATGCACTGATGAAACGCTCCCGGGTACTTCTGGCAGCCTGCGGAACCGTTAATCTGGAACTGGCACTTCTGGGAAAACCCTTTCTCGTGCTCTACAAAACTTCTCTTCTTAATTACCTGATTGCCAGAAGCGTGGTAAAATTAAAGTTTGCCAGTCCGGTTAATATCTGCCTGGGGAAAAGGGTTGTTCCGGAACACCTGCAGTTTATTGACCGCGAACTTGTTACCGGTCAGGTGCAGGAACTTCTTCGCAAAGGAAGACTTTACCAGCAGGAAAAGGAAGGTTTTCTGGAACTGGAAAAATTATTTCCCCGGGAGAATGTCAGCAGAAAAGTGGCTGAATTTTTGCTCCAGCATGCCCGGAAGTAAGGATAAATTATGCTGCAGGAATATCTTAGCCTTGGCAGGTATGTGAAATTTCCCTGGCGCTACTTCTGGCTGGGTTTGTTTTTTCTTTTTTTCTACGGGCTGGCCAATGGTGTTTCCCTTTCCTCAGTAGTCCCTCTGATGGACAGAATTCTTTCCCGGACTGCCATCACGGTACCTGATTCCCTGCCTTTTTTTCTGAAAATGCACCTGGAAAAGTTTTTCCATTTTCTTAACAGCGTGCCAGCACTGACTCTGCTGAAGGCATTAATCGTTTTTATCATCGCGGTAATCATTTTGAAAGGACTTTTTTATTACTTTTACAACTATTACCTGCAGCTTTTTGGTGCCAGGATTCTTACGGATATTCGTTACCTTCTTTACCAGCATCTTATGTTTCTTCCCCTGAACTTTTTCAGCAGTCAGAAAACAGGAGAACTGACCACCAGAATCGTCTATGATGTCAATGTTCTTAATAGCGCTTTCGCGGTTGATTTTCCTCACCTTTTTTTGAAAAGTATGGAGGCAGCAGTCTACCTGATCATTATCTTCACCATTAACTGGAAGTTGAGTCTGGTCTCCCTGATAGGTTTTCCCTTTCTGGTCTGGCCGGTCCTGAAGGTGAGCCGGAAATTGAGAAAGTTGAGTCGCCTCATCCAGGAAAACTATGCCGGGCTTGGTCAGGTAATCCAGCAGACTGTATATGGCCAGCCTGTTATCAAAGCCTACGGACAGGAAAAAAATTTACTGAAACGTTTTCACCGGCAAAATGAAGGTATTTTTCAGGCCGGACTGGCTATCATCAGGAGAACAATAGCCATCATGCCTTTTACCGAGATTGTCGCGGCAGTTGCTGCCAGTGGCTTAATTTTTTATGGAGCGAAAGGAGTATTAACCCAGCAAATCAGTGCGGGTTTCTTTTTCCTTTTCATGGCTGGTCTTTTCTCCCTGATAAGTCCTGTGAAAACCATTGGTACTTCTTACGCCAGTTTGAAACAGGCCAGTGCTGCTCTACCGCGGTTAATCTGGTTGCTAAAGGAAAAACAGCAAAGTCCGGAGACCGGCAGAAGAAAGTTTTCCGGACTGGCTGAAAGTATTGAATTCCAGCATGTCTTTTTCTCTTATGACAACGTGGAGATTCTCAAGGATGTCAGTTTTACCCTGAAGAAAGGGCAGAGTTTAGGGATTGTTGGTCCTACCGGTGCAGGAAAAACCACCCTGGTGGGACTTCTCCTGCGTTTTTATGAACCTTCTTCCGGACAGATCTTGATTGATGGAGTTGACCTGCGGGAATTCACCATCAGTTCTCTGCGGCAGTCTATTGGCCTGGTCACCCAGGAGCCAATCCTTTTTTCAGAAAGTATTGCCTGGAATATTGCCCTGGAAGAAAATTTTGACCTGGTGCGTGTCCAGAAGGTTGCTGAAGCAGTTGGTCTTTCCGGTTTGATTGAATCCCTGCCAGATGGCTACCACACAGTAATCGGAGAAAGGGGAATAACACTTTCCGGGGGACAGAAACAGCTTGTTACTGTAGCCAGAGCACTTTACCGGGACCCGCCTGTTCTGATTCTGGATGAAGCCACAGCTTCTCTGGATAGTGAATCCGAACAGATTATCCAGAAAGCTCTGGAGCGCCTTATGGTAGAAAGAACAGTTCTGGTCATTGCTCACCGTCTTTCCACCTTGCGGCATGTTAACCATATCATCGTCCTGAAAGAAGGTCGGGTTGTAGAACAGGGTAACCACCTGGAACTTTTTGACAGGAAAGGCGTTTATTACAATCTCTGGAGTCTGCAGTTTTTAGAATGAAAATTCAAAGGGAGGTTACGATGCCTTTTCCAGAAAATTTTGTCTGGGCAGCAGCTACTTCCGCCTACCAGATTGAAGGTGCCTGGAACCAGGATGGTAAGGGACCTTCAGTCTGGGATATGTTTTGTCACAGAAGCGGTACTACCTGGAATAACCAGACCGGTGATGTCGCCTGTGACCACTACCACCGTTATCAGGAAGATGTTTCTCTGATGAAAAAGATAGGCTTGAAAGGCTATCGCTTCTCTGTTTCCTGGCCAGGGGTTCTGCCGGAAGGAAAAGGAAGACGCAATCAGAAAGGACTTGATTTCTACCAGCGGCTGGTGGATAGCCTGCTTTCTGCAGGAATTGAACCCTTTGTTACGCTTTTTCACTGGGATTATCCCTACCATCTTTACTGCCAGGGAGGCTGGCTTAATCCTGACAGTCCCGGGTGGTTTGCTGACTACACACAGCTAGTCGCGCAAGTTCTTTCTGACAGGGTGAGATACTGGATAACGCTGAATGAACCGCAGTGTTTTGTCGGTGCTCATCAGAATGGTATCCATGCTCCTGGTGACCGACTGGGCTGGAAGGAAATTTTCCAGATTGGTCACCATGTTTTACTGGCTCACGGTTATGCTGTCCAGCAACTGAGGGCGGTAAGCAAAAAGAAATGTTATGTGGGCTATGCTCCCGTGGGTATCGTTAAATTTCCAGCTACGGATTCTGAGAAAGATGTGGCTGCTGCCAGGCAGGCTATGTTTTCCATAACAGAATTAGGTATCTGGAATAATACCTGGTGGATGGACCCTGTTTTTCAGGGAAAGTATCCAGCTGATGGTCTGGAAATCTTTCAGGAGTATCTGCCGGAGATATCTTCCGGTGATTTTAAAGTTATCAGTCAGCCCCTGGACTTCTTTGGTGTCAACATCTATAGTGGCCAGAGAATTGCCTCCACGGATACTGGCAGCCAGACTCTTCCGGAAAAGCCCGGTCATCCTTTAACACTTTTCTACTGGCCGGTAACTCCAGAAGCTCTTTACTGGGGACCAAAATTTTTTTACCAGCGTTATCATCTGCCCATTTTTATCACAGAAAATGGTATGTCCAATGTTGACTGGATAACCCTGGACGGGAAGGTCCCTGATTACCAGAGGATAGATTTCATGAAAAGGTATCTGCTCCAGTTAGAAAAGGCTATCACAGAAGGTGTCAGAGTTGCTGGCTACTTCTACTGGTCACTCCTGGACAATTTTGAGTGGGCTGAAGGCTATAAACAGAGGTTCGGGCTAATCTATGTGGACTATCCCACACAGAAAAGAGTGCTGAAAGAATCAGCTGGCTGGTATGCCCGGGTTATAGCGACCAACGGAGCCTGGTTGCAGGAGAAAAATTTATGAGGCTGGGTGGTCCTTTGTTAGAAAGATATTCTGACCCGGAAGAATGGGTAAGTCTGGTGAAAAAATATGGCTACAGTGCTGCTTATTGTCCGGTGGGTTTAGATACGGATACCAGAACAATCCAGCTTTACCAGAACCAGGCGCGGAAAAATGATATTGTTATTGCTGAGGTAGGAGCCTGGTCAAATCCTTTAAGTCCTGATAGTGAAGAAGGAAAAAAGGCGCTGGAAAAATGCATTAAGAGTCTGGCTCTGGCAGAGGAGATAAATGCCAGATGCTGTGTGAACATCTCTGGTTCCAGAGCAAGTATCTGGGATGGTCCGCATCCAGAAAATCTCACCCGGCAAACCTTTGAGGCTATTGTGGAGGTGGTGAGAAAGATTATTGATGCGGTGAAGCCGAAAAATACCTTCTATACTCTGGAAACCATGCCCTGGATGTATCCAGATTCAGTGGAAAGTTACCAGGCGCTGCTTAAAGCTGTAGACAGGAAATCTTTTGCTGTGCATTTTGACCCGGTTAATCTCATCAACTCTCCGTCGCGGTATTACCAGAACAGGGAAATTATCCAGGATTTTGTCAGGAAACTTGGCTGTCTCATACGCAGCTGTCATGCCAAGGATACAATCTTGCTTTCGGAATTAACCGTTCATCTGAAGGAAACCCGACCAGGTTGCGGTTACCTTGATTATGGAGTTTTTTTGAAAGAATTGGATTCTCTGGACCCTGATACACCTTTGATGCTGGAACACCTTTCTCAGCAGAAGGAATATCAGCAGGCAGCCAGTTTTATCAGAGAAAAAGCAGCGGAAAACAATGTTCTTCTTTACTAAAGGAGACTGATATGGCTAAGATTACTTTTCTCGGAGCAGGCAGTACCATTTTTGCTAAAAACATTCTGGGCGATGCCCTTTTGACGGAATGTTTTTCTGACGTCGAGATTGCCCTCTATGACATAGACAGCACAAGGCTGCAGGAATCATACCGGATGCTCTGTACCCTGAATAAAAACATTAATGCGGAAAGAGCCAGGATTAAGACCTATCTGGGAGTGGAAAACCGGAAAAAGGCTTTGCAAGGTGCCAGTTATGTCGTGAATGCCATTCAGGTTGGTGGTTACCAGCCAGCCACCGTCAATGATTTTGAGATACCCAAAAAATATGGCCTGCGCCAGACTATTGGTGATACCCTGGGCATAGGCGGTATCTTTCGCGGTTTAAGAACCATTCCGGTAATGCTGGAGATAGCCAGAGATATGGAAAAAGTCTGTCCTGAAGCCTGGCTTCTCAATTATGCCAATCCCATGGCGATAGTCACCGGTGCACTTCTGCTGGCAACAGGAGTGAAAACTGTGGGGCTGTGCCATTCTGTTCAGGTCTGTGCAGAAGGTCTCTTGCGGCAGCTGGGTATGTGGGAAACAGTAAGAAACCTGCGGTGGAAAATCGCCGGGATTAATCATCAGGCATGGCTTCTGGAAATAAAAGATGGAGAGAAAGACCTTTACCCGGAAATTAGAAGACAGGCGCTCTTACTTCTGGAGAAAGAAAAAAAGAAAGGCAAAAGTTCCCACCATGACCTCATCAGGCTGGAAATCCTCCGTAACTTTGGTTACTACCTGACAGAATCAAGTGAACATTCCTCAGAGTATGTTCCCTGGTTCATTAAAAACAGTCATCCAGAACTCATTAAGAAATACAATATTCCTCTGGATGAATATCCCCGCCGGTGTGTCCGGCAGATAGAAAACTGGAAGAAGATGGCAGAAGAAATTGTCAGCAACCCGACGTTAACTCATACCCGGACCAGGGAATATGGTTCCTACATCATGGAAGCCATAGAGACAAACAAACCGATAAGTATCGGTGGTAATGTCTTAAATAAAGGTTTAATCACTAACCTGCCTGACAGAGCCTGTGTGGAAATTCCCTGCCTGGTGGACAGTAATGGCGTGCAGGGTTGTTTTGTCGGCGAAGTACCTGTCCAGTGTGCCGCTTTAAACCAGACCAGTATCAATGTCCAGCTTTTAACCATTCAGGCAGCACTTACCAGGAAAAAAGACTATGTTTATCAGGCTGCTTTACTGGACCCCCATACAGCCGCTGAATTAACCATAGACCAGATTAGAAGCCTCTGTGATGAACTGCTGGCAGCGCATTGTCAGTTTCTACCTGAGTACAAATAAACCTTTTCCCGGGTAGAAATAACTAAATGAATAGAAAAGAAAGTGCCGCTAATAATGACGGATCTTTACCGGCTGCTACCGGACAGGAAGAGGCAAAAACATTTGAATCTGTCATAAGGTTACATATGAAATGGGCATATAACTTTGCCTACCGGTTAACTCAGGACCATTTTCTGGCGGAAGAAATCAGTCAGGAATCGTTTATTGCCCTTTACCGGGGCTGGAAGAAATTTCGCGGAGAATCAACTTTTAGGACCTATCTGGGCAGGATTATTATAAATTTGTGGCACCGGTATCTTAAGAGAAAAAAGAGGCAGGATAGTTTGAGAGTCGTTTTGCAAAAGAACCTGCCTGTGGAAAAAGAAACCCCGGAAAAAGCCTTTTATATGACCGAGAAAGGTTTACAGTTAAGGGAGGCGATAGAAAGGCTACCAGCCCGACAGAAGGAGGTTTTTATCCTCAGATGTGTGGAAGGTATGAAAATTTCCGAAGTAGCTCGCCTTCTCCACTGTCAGGAAGGTACGGTGAAGGCACATCTTTTTTTCGCTCTTGAGCACCTGAAGGAGTATTTAAAAAAATGAAAGAAAAAAACTGTCCTCTCGTGGAGAAAATTCTTTTCTGGTACGGCTGCAGACCGGTAAAAGGTCTGGTAATCAGAATCATGGCCAGACACCTGAAATCCTGTCGGTTCTGTGCTCAGAAGTTAAGAGAAAACGAGGAGTTGTTCCGGAAAGAGAATCTGTTTCCCGGCATTTGCCAGCTGGAATCTTACTGGGACGGATATGTCATGCGGATCCTGGAAAGGGTGGGAAAAAGGGGAAAAGTCACCTTCTGGCAGCGTCATCCTGCTTTCCATCTTGCCCTGGGAGTAATGCTTCTGGTGGTGGTTTTCTATGGAGGAACAACAACTTACAGCCTGTGGCGTCACAGAGATTTATTGAAAAATATGGGTGTCATCAGGAATCTTGATTTTATTCAGCAACTGCGCTCTGATGAGGAGACTGTAGCCAGCCTGGTGGGAGAAATTCAGGATTCACTGCAAGAGCCTTCCTCTCATATTGTTCTCTGGCTGAAGATGAAAGAGTTCCGGAGACTGCCTGACTACCAGCAGGCCAGTATTCTGGACAACTACCAGCAATGGCAAAATTTTTCACCTGCCGAGAAAGCCATCAGTCGTAAAATTTACCATCGTCTGAAGGACATGGGGCACCCGGCAATTGAAGATTAAACCTTTTATCCTTTTCCGGACACTATAGTTGTGAAAAACTGAGAAAGGAGGTGAAAACGAATGATAAAGAAAATTCTTCTGACAGTAGCCTGCCTGGCAGCTTTGTCTCTGGTGGTACCAGGACTCTACTCTGCAGCGGAAGAAAAGCCTGCCGGCCAGACACCTGCGCCTGAGGTGAAGAAGGAAGTTCCGCCGCCTTTAAGCATCACCGGAACAGTAACCAAAGTGGATAAAGAAGCTGGCAGCTTTGAGTTATCCGTAGAAGGTGAAACCACTCCTAAGGTTTTTAAAGCCAGCCCGAAAATTCTGGAAAAAATAGCGGTTGGTGACAAGGTAATTGTGCATTACCGGGTAACAAAAGGCGGGGACAATAAAGCAGTGGCAGTGAAAAAGGCTGAAGAAAAGCCAAAACCGAAGGGAAAGCAGCAGCCGAAGAAGTAAAAAATCTGGTCTACCCGGGGGATTTATTTTCTTGCCCCCGGTTTTTCTTTTCCTGCTCTTCTGGTTGCCTGTCTTTTCAGTTTCCGGATAAAGTCTGGACTGGTAACTATTTCTTCCTTACCCAGGTCCAGCATCTCCTTTAAGACCCTGGCTCCATCGCTGTCCGGGTAGGCATCAGCCAGTTGTCTTGCCCTTCGGTAACTGGAGACAATCTGGTTTGCCTGGCTGGCTGTTTTTTCCACTATCTCCCGGTACTTTTCCGGTGCGGCTAAATCTTTCTTCACTTTCGCCCAGTCAAAATAAGCCCGGCATTGTAAGGCAGAGGCAATTAAATCTTTCATAATACTGGTAAACTGACCAGTAAGGGTTCTGTCCGCACCTTCCGGAAAAACTCCTCTGGCTACATCATAAGGTTTTTGCGCCCAGGTATCATTCCGCCAGGCATCCCTCTGCCTTTTATCTCTGAAGTCAGGTACATCATAAGGTTTACCGTTTTCCAGTGCGGAACGGAAAGCCAAAATCCCGGGGATAGTAACATCACAAGCCGCGTAAATATCAAAAGGAGCAGGTTGACCGGTAAGAATCTGTCTGGCAAAGTAGTAGAGAACCCAGAAATCTCCTCCACCATGGCCGGTGCTGGCTGCCAGTTTCCCCAGCTGGTCCCAGGAAGGCTGTACCACCATCTTCGGGGAGCTACCACTTGCTCCCAGCCTCAACTGCAGTCCAATGCCCGGGATGATTTCTGCTGAGCCCAGTGTTCCCCAGAGGCGCTGAATATGACTGTCATTGGTGGTAGCGCCCATGAGGTTGCGCATCAGTCCCCCATTAGACAGGCGGATGAGAGAAGGCGCAATCCCACCCATACCACCTGATTTAGCAGCGAGGTATCCAGCCAGGTATGGTCCTCCTGGCAGGGAGACTACTCTTGTTGGTCTGGTGCCAGTGATAACCATGACCGGGCCCAGAGAGTGTGTGCAGTAGTAATGATAATTCATCCAGGACCTCCAGGCATGAACTGTCCATCCTGGTTGTACAGCCACTCCGTCAATGTACGTGTAGCAAAGTGAACGAACCTCATGAACATACTCATACTCAGCATACATCAGTTCACCAAAAAGTCCTTCTTTCCATTTCCTGGCAAGGTACATATTAGCAGCAGTGAAAGGATAATTCTCTGCCAGGTTATAAACCAGACCAGTTTTTTCCACCTCTTCCACAAGTTTTACTCCTTCTGCCATGGTGAAAAAAGCAGTAACTTCAGAAAGAACATGTTTGCCTGCTCTCAGACATTTAATGGCATCAGAAGCATGGTTTGGACAGTAAGTAGCCAGAACTACCGCCTCAAAGTCCTGTTTTAAAAACTCTTCCGCATCCCCGGTGACAAAGGCACCAGGGTTGGCTTCCAGAAAACGGCGTCTCATATGTTCGTTATAATCGCAGCCAGCCACCACATCAATATTCAAAAACGAACAGGTACGATAGAAACTTAAGCCCCTTCCCAGACCCCAGATGCCCAGTTTAATTCTTCTGTCAGTGTCAAAGACTCTTTTCTCCTTCCTGGCCATTTTTCTCCTTTCTTTATTTCTGTTTTACCAGAAAGATGGTTTTAAGGTAGCTCCCAGAGAATCTGGTATTGTTCTTTTTGACTGTTTTCTCCTGGTTTACAGATAACCGCTTTTTTTTCTTGCACCATGTAAGTGTAGTGCTTACCGGTAAAAGGGTCAACAGGTATGGCTGGTAAAAACTCCGGGACCAGTTGTTGAAGGGAAGAAGGATAGTTAGAGTATGTAAGTTTATATAGATAACAACCCAGCCCTATCCCTACAGCACCAAGGCTACTTTTGTACCTGGCTTCTGTCTGGAAAGCTTTTTCCACCGCGGCAGCCAGACTTTTTATCGGAAACGCATTTGCAGGAATACTTCTTATTTCTTTTTCCAGCTGCTTCTTTATCATCCAGTAAGGCTTTTTTGCCATTTTCACGGCACTGGTTATGAAACGAAGATAAAAAAGTTGCTCCTGTGTAAAAGGGTCATTTACCTGTTCTGGTTTTACTTTTCCCTCTTGCTTTAAAATGCAAGCCGCAGGCCATTTCTGCAGTCCAAACACTCGTTCCGTGATAAGTGCCTGAGCCAGCAGATTCTCTTCCCCTTTTTCCTGAAGGATTTTCTGTATCTTGCGGCAGATATCTTTCTCTAAGGGCTGGTGCTTTATGGTCCGGGCTAATGCCTTCAGGACAACCTGGTCCATAGCCATTCCGGTGAGAGCAGTCACCAGAAGAACAGGAGAATAAAGACAGGAAGAAAGTCTCAGTCCTACCAGACACCAGTAGATTGCCTGGTCGGGCTGGTGGTTTTCGTTAAAAAGAGTGACCCGGGCACAGACTAACCGGGTGAGTTTTCGCATCCGGTTGAGATATGGCAAAACAAGTTCAGCAATCTTTCCGGCTTCAGACTGGCTGAAAAAAAGGCATTTTTTCAGGCTGGCTTTTTCTATTAGAGAGTAAAATTCCTGAAAGGATGGTTCTTCCAGGAGCAGGTAAGCTACCTTCTTTTTTTCTTCGGGAGAAAGTTTCTCCCAGGGTATTGTCCCTGCGTAAGGGACCAACTTCCAGATTTCTGCGTGGCTGGTTTCCAGATTTTCCAGGAGGGAAAAAGCCTTGCGGTAGAAAGTAGCTCCATTTTCTTTTTCCGGTAAATCCGGCATCCATAGTTCTTCCGGACTGACTGGTTCTTTCTCTTTTTTTATTTTCTCTATCTCAGCAGCCAGCTTGTCATCCACTGTCCCGGAAAGGGCACACCAGGAGAAAATAAGAAGGAGAATGGCCAGACCAGGACAGATTTTCAGCCTGTAAGTTCCCAATTTTTACCTCCTGGCTCTCTTTAGTAATCATCCGCGGTACAGTTTCCAGACGGCTGAAGAAGAAATGGGAGGGACAATGACAGTCAGAAGAACCAAACTTTTTCAAAGGTATCAGAAAGCGGTTGTCTTTCTGGAGAATGCCAGCCCAGGTATGTTCTCTTTTTCTGCCCGGAGAAAGAAAAGCCTTTCTCGGGAAAAGGTAAGTTTTTACATAATCAAGATGCCAGTGCGCGCAAAGGCTGGGGTTGAGATGGTGCTGGATTCTGGAGACCAGGCCACCTGATCCAAAAGCACTGCCCACATAAAAGTAAAAACCAGGTACCAGGGTAAGTATGCCTAAACGGCCTACAGGAACCGAGCAGGAGCAAAGGCTCTGGAAAATGAGAAGGTAAGTTCCTGACTGAGTAAAAATTATTTCTTTCCAGACAGCATTCTCTGTCAGTTTCACTTCAGGCGTAAATACTTTTCTGCAGGAAAATTAGCCTTAAGAACCCTGAGTACATTCAGACCAATGATTTTTTGAATATCCTGGTCAGAATAACCGCGCTGGACAAGTCCCACCGTGAAAAATGGCCAGCAAACCCAGTCCAGACTGCCAAGTTGCTCCTCTGTATCCCAGCCGGGGTCTTTAACTTTCGGGAGAGACCCTTCTGGCCAGAGGCTCTGGAAAGAAGGCCGTCGGTGCATCTGTCGGATTTTTGTTTTCTTCTGTTTGGAAAAACATTCATAAGCCCGGTCTGTACCGATAGCCACATAATCAGCACCAAACTTTCTCACAATATAGTCCACATGGTCTAAAAGAGAACAGATGTTCCCTTTTCCGCCAAGAAAGTAAGGGATGGCACAGACACCAAGGTAGCCCCCGCTATCAGCTATCGCCTTAATAACTTCATCTGGTTTATTCCGTATATGCTGGTTGACTGACCAGGCACCGCTATGACTGGCTACCACAGGTTTGCTGGAGAACCTGGCTGCCTGCAGACTTGTTTTCCAGCCAGAATGAGCCACATCTACAATTATACCTGTACGGTTTAGCTGCTTGATAGCTTCTTTGCCAAAATCGCTCAAACCACCATCATTTTCTTCCCCGCAACCGTCACCGAACATATTTCTGCGGTTATAAGTCAGATGCATCATCCGGCACCCTAACTGGAAGAAAATAGCTACATAACTTAATTCTTCCTCCACAGAAACCCAGGACTGGGCTAAGGGGATAGCATTGCAGGTGAAACACAGGGAGTGTTTTGCCTTTTTTTTAGCCAGCAGAATGTCTTCCGGATGAGCAACCTTCACCAGAAAATCCCGGCTCAAATCACAGATTAGAGTGTACCTGGCTAACCTTTTCAGTATCTGTAAAGGAAACTGGGTTTCTTCACCAGCGTTCTGGACAATACAGGTAACTCCAGACGCCTGCCAGGCCTGGCGGAACTCTTTATCCAGGGCAGTTTCAGAAAGATGCCCTGTCATTACCATCTCCTCCACGGCATCCTTGTATTCTTGCGGCGAACAACCTGCAGTGAGAAGTTTCCTCAATTGTCCAGCATCCACTGGAGAATGGGGAGCAAAACCGTAAGCATCGCAGACAATGGATTCCTGGTGTAAGGATAGACCATAATCTAATTGTTTCTGGGTTGCTCCGAGAAGGTATCTGGCTATCTGCTGGTACTTCTGGATTCTGCGGTTCATCTTTTCCCCATCTGTTTGGCTTTTCTAATTCCTACCTGTTAAACCCGGTTTTAAATTGTGATGACTGGAGAAACTTTGCCAGGTTTTCTCTTTTCTTTTCCAGAAGTTTAACATCTTTTGTCCATTCATAGATATCCTTGATAATCTCTGGTTCAATTGCCAGTGCCTTTTCTGCTTCTTCCTGCTCAGTTTTGCTATTTTTTATTCTTTCTTTCAGCAGAGCAAAATATTCATAGTCTTCCAGGCCATCTCGTAGATGTGCCAGCCTGATGCTGGGGATTAACTGGAAGTCAGGGCCAGGATAGATTAAAGTTCCGCAACCGCGCCAGCTGCCATCTGACCATGCTGTTTTCGGCCAGCGTTCTTCCGGGTTTTTCTTTACATTTTCTTCCGGCACACTGCTTAAAGCATAGATAAAGAAACCATCAGTCTGGTATTTCCAGGCTATCCAGGGATGTATGCGTACAGAAATGTATGGTCGGTAGTAAGTAATAAACGGCGCGTAGTTACCATCTTTGTTCACCCTTTCTCCGCAAGTGTAAAACCAGTACTTTTCTCCATACTTTTCCCTTCTCTCCTTCATGGCTGCCAGTACTTCAGGCTCAGCCAGGCCATCAATGTGCGGTGCCCAGCAGTCAATCAGACCACAGGCATTTTTTCCGGCTTTCACCTGGGTCGGGTCCACACCGAAGTTGAAAAGTTTCAGTTCCGGGACAAACTGACGCAGCCAGGTATGATGCCTGATCATATCCAGCCAGCGGCTGTTATCATTTGGTTCGTCATATATTTCCCAGTAGGATACTGAGAGAATCCCGAGTTCTTTTAAATGGCTGACATAGGCTTTGAGAAAATCTCTGTACATGGGATTTTCGTCCCAGTAGGTTTTGCCCCGGGAAAACTTATCCAGCCAGTCTTTCATCACCCTGTCCAGAGTTATTTCCTGACCTGTTTTTCTGTCCATCACTTTAGTCCATGTCCGGGAAAAGGGGGAAAGAGAACCAAGGTTACAGCCCAGCGATGCCCAGAAAGTATTGGAACCGTTTTCCAGACCAATCTTGATAAACTTATCCAGAGTGCTGAAGTCAAAGGAGAAATGATTATCTGGTTCGTAATAGACAGTGATTTTAGGCCAGAGAGTAATCCAGTCAGAAGGGATAGAACTGATGCGGTAGCGGGACAGAATTTCTGCATGTTTCTGATAAAGTTCCGGTGTGTAATTCATCGTACCGCCATAAAATTTGTTCCAGTTATAAAGGCTGAACCAGAACTGATTTTCCAGGCTGCTGGTCCGGGGAAGATTGAATCCATAACTTCTTACTTCTATTGGCCAGTCCCATTTCTCCCCGTCAGAGGAAAAAATAATCCGTCCTTTGTAGGTTCCGGCAGGAGTGTCTGCTGGTAGATAAAAGTCCACCCAGACAGGCAAAAGTGCCCCCGGGTTTAGCTGAAAACGGGTCTCCGGAAAAAGGATGTCCGGTTCCTGTTCCTTTAATTTTTTATCTTCCGGGTCAACATCTTTTAGTCTCACATAGTCCACCCGGAAGGTGGAAAAATTAGTGCGGGAAATTTTTTTCGGCCCGGTCAGGTCTGTGAATGAGACTTTTACTTCCGAAACTTGTTTCCAGAAAGGAACAAGCGCCATCTGGAAAGATTCATACTCATTACCTGCGAGAGAAAGACGCACCGCAGATTCTGGCTTACTTAGAATGCTGTTGGGGTAAATTTTGGCGGAGGCAGAAACAGGAAAGGCTGCAAAAGAAACTTTTTTATTTCTGGGATAAAGGTTAATCAGGGAGAGATCAAAGTCCAGTTTTTTCCATTCCTGCTCTGCAGAAGCAACCGCGGTGGTAATCTGGCGCCATTGTTGCCGGGTAAGTTTTTCTGGCTGAGAAGCTATTCCCATAAAAACAGAGAGTAGATTTTTCAGATTAGTAATTTTGTTTTCTATCGTGGGTTTTACTTCGTGCTGGAAGTTTTTCAACTGACCTTTAGCCCGGTCAATCTTTTTCTCTATTTCAGCAAGTGTCTCAGCGACTGCCGGCAGAGAGGATGCGGTTTTTGCCGCATAAATTTTCTCCTTTCCCTCATAGACAGAGACATCCAGCTGCCAGTACCCTGGTTTAGTGATATGGTAAGGAATCTGTATTTGTCCTTTCTCTATCTTTTCCCCTGTTTTCTGTTCCACCAGGATACCATCACGGCTTAAAAGGAAACTGTACTTTAACGAGGGTGCTGGTGATTCCACAGAGAAAAAGAAAGCTGCCGGCCCAAAAAAAAGTGGTTCAAAATTGGAGATTTTTATTATCGGTAGTTGTTTCCCTTCCTTCCGGCCGCAGAAAACAGCCTTACCGAAGTTTTTCACTTCATGAAAACTCATCATGGAAGGTTCCCACTGGCTCCATTCGTGCAGGCTGGCCTGGTCCCGGCAGAAGTTTATCCCCCAGACTTCACCCACAACAGGGCTAGACCTAATTTCTCCCTGATGAGCCAGCTCGGTAAAGGGAATAGCCATCTCCAGAGCCCAGCCCCAGTCGTAAATTGCTCCTTTCACTTTCCAGTCAGGGTTAAAACGGGTTGATTTTTTTGAAGAAAGGTCAAACCGCGCACCGGAAGGAGTAGCTGCCAGCTGAAAGTAATGTTGTTTTGTCTGTCCGGGGTCAAGAAAAAGTTCTGCCACATCCTGCCAGGTGATAAAGTCTCTCACATCTTCCGGGTTACCAAAAACAATTTTCTGGGGTGTCGCATCATAAAGTTTCCAGAAAAGATAAAGGCAGTCAGCATCATAGCAGACAGCCACCTCAGTCTGTCTGGTTGGTTGACCCGCCTTTTTGAAAAGAGAGAAGTTTTTCGCCTGCTCCGCCACCAGCCAGCAGGCATCATCTTCCCGGGCATCAATCACAGGTGGTTTATCTGCCCAGTAGATATTGATCCTGTTTTCCGCGGCAACAAGAAAACTTAAACTCAGCACACCCTGAAAAATTAACACTTTCTTGCACATAGTTTTCTCCTTTGCAGCTGGTACCCCATTATACAACTTTGCCTGCAACCATGCTTTTCAGATGCTTCTCCAGCTGGTGTAAGGCTTCTTTTTCCGGGTAGGTACCAAGGACTTCACCTTTGCGGAAAAGAGTAAAGTTTTTTCTGCCACCAGCCAGACCAATATCAGCCTGTCGGGCTTCCCCAGGACCATTCACCGGACATCCCATCACTGCAATCTTCAATCGGTTGATACCAGGAAAATCTTTTCTCAGAGACATTACCAGTCTTCTCACCACCTGTTCCATCCCCGGTAAATCTACCTGACACCTGCCGCAACCCGGACAGGAAATGATTTCCGGGACAAAACTGCGCAAGCCTGCTGCCTGTAAGATAAGCTGGCCGAGAAGGATTTCTTTCTGGGGAGATTCTGTTAAAGAAACACGTATGGTATCTCCGATACCTTCCAGAAGCAGATTACCAATACCCAGAACAGATTTCACTTCCGCCAGTTTTCCCCGTCCGGCTTCAGTAATCCCCAGATGGAAAGGATAGTCGCATTTTTCTGCTAACTGGCGATAACACTCTACAGTCTCTGCCACAAAGGGTGTTTTCAGGGAGATAATCAGAAGATGAAAGTCGTTATCTTCAAAAAACTTGATACTATCACAGGCAGCCTGGACCATACTCCGGACGAGATTTCCTTCCCATTTCAGGGAACCAGAATTAAAACCAAGCCGGACGGCAATAGCCCTGGTTCTGGCTTCCCGGATAAATGTCCGCAGTTTTTCTTTAGGAATATTTCCCGGGTTGATTCTGATTTTGTCCGCACCGGCAGTTAAGGCTGTGAGAGCCAGTTTCTCACTGTAATGAATATCAGCCACCAGAGGGACCTTCATTTCTTTCTTCAGAAGAGGAATCAGTCTGGCTTCCTCCTGGTTAAGGATAGAAATCCTGATGAGTTCTGCCCCTGATTTTTCCAGCGCTTTAACCTGACGGAGCAGAACCGTAAAATCAGAGGTGGAAACTTTGGTCATCCCCTGAACAGAAACAGGTGCCTGGCCACCAATGAAAATATTACCAATTCTAATCTGTCTGGTAATTCTTCTTGTCCTCATCCTGTCTTTCAACGGCCAGTTCTCAGTTTTGCCTCCAGAAGACGCACCAGGTCATTATATGTAACAAAAAGAGCCAGAAAGATTAAGGCGGCTGCTCCTGCATATTGCACAATCTCCAGAAACTGTTTGCTGGGTCTTTTCCCGCGCAGTTTTTCCATCAGTAAACCTACCAGATGTCCACCATCCAGGACCGGAAAAGGGAAAAAGTTAATTAAACCAAGGTTCACACTGATAAAAGCCACAAAATAAAGAAATCTGGCTATCCCGGCATGGACAATCTCTCCTGCCCACTGGGCAATCCCTACCGGGCCAGAAAGAAGTTTAGCGGAGACCTGTCTGGTGAAAAGCATTTTAAAAGCCAGAAAAACTCCATAGGTCATCTTTCCAAACTCTTTTCCTGCCCGCACAATGGAGACAAAAAAGGGATACTTTTCCAGCTTCTCTCTGGGGCTGATACCCAGAAGGTAGCTGGTCATCTTTTTACCAGAAAAATCAGGAGCCGCTACTGCTTTTGGCAGGATGGAAAAGGGAAGAATCTGGCCATCTCTTCTTACCAGAAGGTATACCGGCTGGTGAGGGTTTTCCGCAGTGGACTGGCGAATATTCATAATCACATCATGCCATTCCCGGCATTTTTTCCCATTGACAGAAATGACCTCGTCCCCTACCTTTAAACCAGAATTTTCTGCTGGCATTCCTTTAACAAAGGAACCGATTCTGGTGCCATCGTAACCAGGGACACCCAGCATGAAAACAGGGATTAAAAGCAGAAAACCAAAGAAAAGGTTATGCAATGCGCCAGAAGCCACGATGGCTGCTCGCCAGCCCGGGGATTTAGCCATATACTCATCTGTCTGAAAGGGACCTTCAGGTTTGTAATCTTCCCCGGCCATTTTCACATAACCACCAAACGGGATGAGGCAAATCTGGTACTCTGTCTCTTCCTCAACCAGCTGTTTAATCCTGGGAGCGAAAGGATAGGGGTAGAGATAAAGCGGTTTCCAGACTTTACGTCGCCAGGAGATAATTTTCGGGCCAAAACCAAGGGAGAATTTCTCCACCCTTACACCGGCTTTTCTGGCTATCCAGAAATGACCAGATTCATGGATAATGATGACCACGGAGAAAAGAACCAGAATTCCCACTATGGAAAGTAACATCACTTCTCCTTTCAGCTAACTCCAGCTATTTTTCTTAACCTGATTCTTGCCCAGGCGGAAAGTTCCATAATTTCTTCCACGGATTTTACCACAGTGAGCTTATGCTGATTGATAACCTCTTCAATCAGGGGTACTATTTGCTTAAATTTTATAGTCTGTTGAAGAAAAAGAGCAACTGCTTCTTCATTTGCGGCGTTCAGAACTACAGGCAGGGAATTTCCCAATTCCAGTGCTTTCCTCGCCAGAAGCCACCAGGTATTTTTTTCTTCTACCCTGCGGAAGGTGAGCTGCCCGATTTTTTCCAGACGCAGTGGCTTCCAGGAGTTTTCGCTGCGGCAGGGATAATGCAGAACATAACTGAGAGCAAACTTCATATCCGGAGGGGAAAGGACAGCCTTGAAAACCCCATCTGTGAATTCTACCAGCCCGTGGATGATAGCTTCAGGATGAATCAGAACAGAGATTTTCTCCGGGGGAAGACGAAAAAGATAATGGGCTTCAATCATCTCTAAAGCCTTATTCATCAAAGTTGCAGAATCAACAGTAATTTTTTTTCCCATTTTCCATACCGGATGCGCAAGTACATCCCTCAGGTCTACATTTTCTACATTTTTTTTGTTCAGGAAAGGTCCACCGGAAGCCGTAAGATAAACTCTGGCAATTTGTTTTCTGTCTTCTCCTGCCAGACACTGAAAGAGAGCATTATGCTCGCTATCCACCGGTAGAATTGTCGCCTGATTTTTTTCTGCCACTTCCATAAGAAGCCAGCCTGCCACTACCATTATCTCCTTGGTAGCCAGACCTACAGTTTTACCGCAGCGTAAACTTTCCAGGACAGGAACAAGAGTAGTAAGACCGGGGATAGCCACCAGGATTAAATCTGCCTGCGATAAGGTTGCCAGCTGTGTGAGACCGGATTGTCCGTAAAGTACCTGCCTGTCAGGAAACATCTTTTCTGTCCCGGGGATAGGTTTTTCCAGACAGACAAATTCTGGCTGGAATTCCTTCACCTGAGAAAGAAGTTTTTCCACGTTAGAATGGCAGGCCAGAGCTAAGATCTTAAACTTCTCCGGTTGCTTTCTTACTATTTCCAGGGTGTTTTCTCCGATACTCCCTGTAGAACCCAGAATAACAATTTTTTTCATTTTTGCGTCTTTTATTATACGATTCTTACCAGTTTGGTGGAAATAGGTTAAAATACAGGTATGAGTTCTGCCCAGCAACAGAGGTTTCTTACGGAAGTCAGGTATTTCCAGAAGGTCAAGGAAAATGTTTATCAGCTGCTGACTTCTCTCAATTATCAGAAAGAAACAGTCTGGTCCACCCCTTCTGGAACCTGGGATGTTTTCACCAAGAAGGAGTTTGTCTTCCCCTACTTTGTGCAGAATGTCCGGACCCCGGTGGATAGATTTGTAGCCATTTTCCGTGGAGAGAAAGAATTTATTGTTTCCGGTGCTTACGATTCCCTGGAAAAAGTGAAGCACAACCTGAAAGAGATAACAACCCATTTTCTTTCTCCTCCTAAACGCTGGCTGGGTTTTCCTTTAACTCTTACTCCGGAGAATGCCCAGGACTATGGATATCTGCGGGGTTTATTAATGGGGTGTCTGGCAGTAGGCCTGGATGTGGGATATTCCTGGTTTTTCAAATTGAGGAATGGGATTCTCACAGGGATTATTGAGTTTATCCGGCTGGTCTACGAAGGAAATGTGGGACTGGCTATCGGGGTGGGTATTGCCCTGACCGGTTTTTATTTTGGTTTTCTTCTCATCGCTTTACCTATCATCTACGGACAAATCTGCTTTCAGAAGGCTGGCAGGAAACAGACAAAGATTCTGGAATCTCTCGGGGAAGAATTGATGGAGTACGAATTCGGGACTCAGGCAGAACAGGTTTTAGCCGAAGAGTTCAACACTATTCTGGAAGAGAAAAGAAAACAGGAAATCTATCTGCAACTGGTGAAAATCTGGCCAGAGATGGATAAGGCAGGTTTTGAAGCGCTCTATCAAAAAATCCAGGAAGGATTTGTCTCACCTGAAAGTCTGATGGATTTCCTGAAAGAAATGAAAAGGTTTATTCCTGGAGCCAGTCTGGAAAAATTTTTAGAACTGGTTATCAAGTTTCGTAAGGCTGTACCTACGGTGGAAATCAAACTGAATCCGTAAAAGGGTTTTTTCTCATGCGGCAGATGGGAAAGGCAGGGTTGCTGGTAGTATTAACCAGTATTGTTGTGTCTTTTCTTTTGCGGGCAGAGGAAGGAAAGGCTTTTCTCTACCTTTACCAGACCATGGACAAATTTCACAACAGTTTTGATGTCTACACTGATAAGGATGCCGGTGGAAATCACTTCTTTCCTACAGGATTTCTGGGTGATACCAGTGCCATTACAGTAGAGACAAATTATCCGGAGAATGTTTTCTCCGGCACCAGCTGTATAAAAATCCAGTTTCAGGCAGGAGCCAGCTGGGCAGCAGTCTACTGGCAGGAACCAGAGTCCAACTGGGCAACAGTACCACTTGCAGGATACAATCTCACAGGCGCCAGCAAACTAACTTTCCAGGCCAGGGGCCAGAAGGGAGGAGAAAAAGTAGAATTTTTTGCTGGAGGGCTGACCGGTCCTTACCCTGATTCCTTACCCAAAACTTCCACGGGGCTGATAGTTTTGTCCAGGGACTGGAACCAGTACAGTATTGACCTTACCGGGAAGGATTTATCTTATATCATCGGCGGGTTCGGATTTTACCTGACAGGTTTTTCCAATCCTGAAGGCGCCACATTCTACCTTGATGATATTAAATATCACCTGGAACGGCTGGACCAGCCGCGCTTTCTTCAGAGTTACCAGCCAGTTTCTGTAGAAGCCCCAGACCTTTTCTGGACCAACGCCTGTTTTATTTACGATAATGCTTTAGCTGTTTTAGCCTTGCTGAGCCGCGGAAAAACCGAGGACCTGAAACGGGCCGGTCTTATCTGTGACGCCTTTCTCTTTGCCAGGGAAAATGACCGTTTCTATCAGGACGGCCGTCTGAGAAATGCTTACCGGTCCGGGGATTTAAGTGCTCATCTGACCGGAAAAGCAAATCTTCCTGGCTGGTGGGACCCGGTAGAAAAAAGATGGTGTGAGGATGAGAAACAAATCAGTACAGATACCGGCAACCTTGCCTGGGTAATCCTTGCCCTGACCCACTATTACCAGCAAAATCCAGTGCCCAGGTATCTGGAAGCAGCAGTTGCCCTGGGCCAGTGGCTTTACCAGCATACTTACAGCGAAACAGGCGGTTACACTGCTGGCTATCTTGGCTGGGAACCAGAACCGGTAAAGCTCACCCACAAGTCTACCGAGCACAATATAGATGTTTACGCTGCGTTTCATGTGCTTTACCAGATCACGGGGGATAGTCTCTGGGAGGAAAGAAGCCAGCATGCCAGAAGTTTTGTGGAAAGCATGTGGAATCAGGAAGGCTCATATTTCTGGATTGGTACCAGGCAGGATGGTGTTACTCCTGATACCAGCAAAAAAGTCCTTGATGTTCAGACCTGGGCGATGATGGCTTTGCAGGATTATTTTGTTTCCCTGAACTGGCTGGAGGAAAATTTCCGGTTACAGATAAACGGCTTATCCGGTTTTGATTTTAATAATGACCGAGATGGTATCTGGTGGGAAGGAACCGGTCAGATGGCTTTAGTTTACCAGATACTGCAGCAGCCAGAGAAGTTTCTTTCTGTCATCAACTCTCTCAGGCAGACCCAGAAGAGTGCACAGGGAGGTGATGGCCCGGGAATAGTGGCTGCTTCCTGTGACCATCTGAGTACTGGCCTGGGATGGGAGTATTTCATGCGGGTACATACTGCTACGACCTGCTGGTATCTTTTTGCAGAGAGAGCGTTTAATCCTTATCAGGCAGTATCTGTCAGGAATCCTGGCGACCTTAACCAGGATGGCAGGGTGGATATATGTGATGTTATCCTGTGTTTACAGATGATTATCGGCGGCAGGCAATCTGACCTTTATCAGGCAGACTTAAGTCAGGATGGTAATTTAGATATTCTGGATGTGATTCTTATCCTGAGAAAAGCAGTGGGTTGGGATTAAGATTTCCACGATGGAAAAGGGTGCTATTTTTTCAGCCAGACCAGCGTTTCCATATGGCTGGTGTGAGGAAAGAAGTCGTAAGGAATGATTTTTTCCACGCCATAACCGGCAGTCAACAATTCTTTCAAATCCCGTGCCAGGGTGGCTGGGTTACAGGAAACATAAGCCAGATAAGGAATCTGGAGCTTTATGACACCCTTTAAGGCTCTCGGGGAAAGCCCTGCCCGGGGTGGGTCTACAACAACCAGGTCAAAATCTTCTCCCTTTATTTCCGGCAGTAATTTTTCTACGGTTTTTTCCTGAAAAGAACAGCTGGCAATGTTATTCAGCCGGCAGTTTTCTAAGGCAGTAGCAATGCTGGCTGAACTTGTGTCCACGCCGGAAACCATCCGACAAACCGCAGAAAGAAAAATTTCCAGACAGCCAGAACCACAATAAAGGCCGAGTACCTTCTGACAACCAGCCTGGCTGGTGAGCTGCTGGAGTCTCTGATAAAGAAGTTCCGCACAGGCAGTATTGGGCTGGAAGAAACTCTGAGGATGAAGACGAAAGGTGAAAGGACCAAGTTTTTCCTCAATAAAACTCTGACCCCAGAGAAGATTTTTCTTTTGAAAATTAACCACATCAGAAATCTGCTGGTTAATAACCCAGTAAAGGCTTTTCATCTCCGGGAACTCAGAAACAAGTTGTTCCGCCAGGGGAGTGAAATCAATGCTCATCTCACCGGTGGTTACAAGAATCACCATTAACTGGCCTGTCCGTTTACCCTGTCTCAAAACCAGGTGTCTCAGGAAACCTTTCTTTTTCCCTGGATGATAAGCCCGCAGGGATTGCTGCCTGGCGAAGTCAAGAAAGGGTAAGAAGATTTTACTTACCACAGGACTGAAAAGCGGGCATTCCTTTAAAGCCACCACAGAGGAAAACCTTCTGCCTGAAGGACTGGTCCTCGGACGCAGACCAAGGACGACTTTACCTGCTTGCTCCCCGAAAGCAAATTCCATCTTATTCCGATAATAGGAAATCTCCGGAGAGCCAACCAGTGGTTCGGTCTGGCTGGGTTTCAACTGTAGTGATGCGATTTTCCGCAATGTCTGAAAAAGATGTTCCTGTTTCAATTCCTTCTGCCGGCGATAGTCTAATTCCTGAAAGACACAGCCACCGCAAAACTCTGTGTGCGGACAGAAAGGGCTAACCCGGTCAGGAGAAGGTTGTTCTATCCTGATGGCTTCTGCCTGGAAGAAGTCTTTACCTGTTTTCGTCATCCTCACCCTGATTTTATCTCCGGGCAGTCCCTTATTTACAAAGATAACCTGGTTGTTGTATCTGGCAACTGCCCAGTGGTGAGGTAAAGCTATGTCCACCACCTCTACCACCAGTTCCGGAGCCAGAAATTTTTCCAGGAGTCTGCGAAACTTTCTCACCGGGAAGCCAACAACATTCTCGTAATCGCCTTCCATCTTTTCTACAAATCTGTCCCCTGTTTTCTGGATAGCATAAGCCCCAGCCTTGTCTGCAAAGTCACCGGTTGCCAGGTATTCCTCAATAACTTCAGGTTCCAGCTTTTTGAAGGTGACATAGGTCAACTCGTAATCGGTGAGGAGTTTTTCTTCTTTTTTCTGGTAAAGAGCAAGTCCGGTAATTACCTTGTGCCTTTTCCCGGAAAGCTTTTCCAGCATTTCTCTGGCATTCTGCGGGCTGGCTGGTTTTCCCAAAATTTCTCCGTCCAGGTAAACCACTGTATCGGCTGCCACGATTAAGCTACCAGGATATTTTTCTGCTGCTGTTTTAGCCTTTAAGACTGCGGCCTGGAGAGCAAACTTTACCGGGTCAGTTTCCTGGATAGTACTTTCCTCCACATCCACTGGAAAGACAGTGAAGTTTTCCACCACCTTTTTCATCAGCTGCTGCCGCCGGGGAGAGCGGGAGGCAAGTACGATTTCCATCGGGTAAAGTTTTCTCAGGAGGAATTTTCTTTTTCTTCGGAGAAAGGCGCAATGGCTTCCATCTTCTTCTGCTGCCTAATTTCCTCAATCTGTCTGAGTGATTTTTCTAACATCTGGCGTCTGGTAGTGGTAAGCGTCTGGAATTCTTTATGAGCTTCCTCAATTTTCTGTCCCATCTTCTCCATCACCTTCACAAAACTTTCCCATTGTCTGGCAAAAGTACCCAGAACATTGAGAATATGGGCAGCAGTCTGTTCCAGGTTGAAATTATCCACTGCCTGCCGGATGACTGCTAAGATGGCATAAAGAGTTAAAGGAGAGCAAACAATAATTTTCTGGCTGAGTGCTTCATCCAGGATGCTGCGGTCCTGTTCGTTGATGAAAGCATAAACCTGCTCGTTGGGAATAAAGATCAGGGCATAATCCACGGTATTGTTTTCTGGACTGATATAGTCCCGGCTGGTCACTGACTTAATGCGTTCCCGGACATCCCGGAGAAAACTTTTCCGGTACTGTTCCCTTTCCATCTCTGTTCTGGCTTCCAGATAGCGGAGGTAATTGTCCAGGGGAAACTTCACATCCATGTTGATTCTTAACCCCTGCGGGAGGAAAAAAGTATAGTCGGGTTTGGTGCTTGCTTCCTCCAGTTTTTTCTGCTTCTGATAGTTAATTCCTTCTATGAAGCCAGCCAGCCGCAAAACATCCTCTGCCATCCTTTCACCCCAGCGACCGCGTACTCCGGAACCAGCCAGTGCCTGTTTTAACTGGCTGGTTGTCTCCTGAAGACGGCTGGTCTGTTCTGTAGCCAGTTTCAATTGCGTTTCAATCTGGCCAAACTGTTGTTTTCTTTCCTTCTCCATACTGCTGATTACTTCCTGAACTTTCTCCAGGTTCTGTCTCATGGTCTCCAGGGTCTGGTCAATCAGACTTTTGCGTTTTTCCAGTTCCTGGATGCCGGAACTTGTATGTCGGGCTAAAGTTTCACTGGCTAAACTTAAAAACTGCTGGGTATTTCTGGATAAAGCATCCAAGGAAACAGAGCTGAAAGCATCCTTTAAATGATTAATAATAGTTTCCAGGTCACTCAGTCTTTGTTTCTGAGCCTCAGCCAAAAGTTCCCGGGCTAACTTTTTAGCATCTTCCTTTCTGCTTTTTATCCAGAAGAGAAAAACTCCAGCACCCAGGAAAAGACCCAGTAGAAAAAAAACCCAGGACGGAATCGTTATTCTCCTTTTTTCTTATTTTACCAGAAGAGATGGCTGTTTTCAACTGGCTGGTTTAACATAATCTCTTATTTCCCGGTAAAAATTTTGTAGATTTTGAAGTCAAAAGGCGCAATGGTATCAGAGAAAGAAAACGGTAAAAATTTTTCTCCGGTGAAAATTTCTTCTTCTTTCCAGATTTCTTGAATTCTAATTACCTTCCTCCTTTCCCCAAATTGAAGATGTAAACACCCTTTCCAGGGAGACGGACTATTATTCAGAGCACCTACCAGGAAAAAATCCGGGTCCTGGTTTGCGATTAGCTGGATTGGTTGCGGGGTGGCAATCACCGGAATTACTTTTCTGACTAACCTTCCATATATGTGTGCCAGTAAAGGAAGAATCCTTCTGGCAGCAATATCCTGGCTGAAGGGCACCCCGGTTAAAATTACAGTCCCTTTCTTGTATTTGCTTTCCCAGACAAGGGGTTGACCGAGGTGATTTCTACCAAGAATTTTTCCTTCCGGGACCTGTAGAAGAAAGTATTCATAACGGTCACCACCGAATTTTTCTCCGCACCTGGTACAGGTAAGCAAATCATACTCCCACTTTCTTCCCTGGTTTTGCACACCTAACTGGTTCAGCATTTTTTCTGGTAACTGGTTAACTGCAGCTATGATGGTACCACCATCTTTCACATATTCATCCAGAACGGTGGAAAATTTGCTGGAAAAATCAACTTTTCCTGCCAGAAAAACCAGTTTGTATCCAGTTAGAGTTTTTATACCTGCAGTATCCACGAAAACATCGACACAATCTCCATAAGCACTGTTGACCAGGTGTCCGGTTTCGTAAGGTCGCATATCATAGCCTTCCTTGAGCATCTGCAAATATTCCCACTGACTTTTCCAGAAAACCCGAGGATTAAAAGCTTCGTCAAACCCGCCCCAGGACTGGCTATGCCCTGGAAAGAAAAAATCAAAAAGATTGGCTATCTGCCAGTCTTCTGCTGTTACCGGTACCCGGTTACCCCAGACAAAAGGATGCCTCAGCAGAATACTGTGTCTGCTGTCAAAACCATGATAGAAATTAAGAACCAGGGCAATCGGAGTGATAGTCTTTCCGCGCTGTGGATGTTTTCTCAGGGTAAAATCCGCAAATTTTTTCGCCAGTTTCCCTGCTGGAGAAAGTCGAAAATTCCCTTTTTCATCAAAAATCCAGTGGGTGTAACTGGAAGTTTCCTGGTGGATTAAATTGGCCCCGGAAAGAAAACCAGTCATCCAGCTCCTGATCATTAAACTTTCTGTCCAGCCACCACGCCTTTGACCGGATTTATCGTACCAGGTTGGCTGGTTACGATGGGGATGATGGGTGGAGAAATCAAATCCCCATCTGCCATTGTACTGCCGGGCTGCACCCCGCAGAAAAGCCACGCCTAACTGAAGATTGGAAAGTCCACAGCCCCGCTCCAGCCAGACAAAGCGGAAACCCCAGTGGTAGTAATGATGCAGGGCAAAAAGCATCGCGGCATGAACCATCAGGTTTGCCTTCCGGTAATCAATCCGGTGTCTTCTAAGATAGGAAAAAAAAGACCCGGGCTGGTTACTCCCAACCTGCTGACTAAAGAAAACTTTTTTCCAGAATTGATATGCTTCCTTTTTGTTGCGAAAAAAATGCTCTGGCCAGGGACAACAACTGTCCATCTCCCCGCAGATAACCCCCCATGATTTTTCCGGATGAGCCAGCAGCAGGTTGAAGATGCCGTCATAATAATTCTCCAGAAAGGAAAAAAAATCAGGGAAATTTTTTTTCACCCCTGGTCTCTGATAATCAAGGGTTGCCCGGAATAAATCTATCAGCAGGTAGTATTTCCCTACCTCACAGACCTTTATTCTTTCGGGGCAGGGGTGGCAGGGAAGACGGAAAGTGTTGAACAGTCCCAATTCTTTGGAAGCTTGTACAATTTTTTCCTCCGGAGGATACATTACAGGAAAATCATCCTCTGGTTTTCTGGGCATGTCAGGAATATCTTTTTCCACCCATCTTCTCCAGATAAAATCATCAACCAGAATACTTTCTCCACCAAGCAGGAATAAGTCTTTCCGGGAATCTTTTTTTCCGGGCATACTTGATTTTCAGGGGAAGCGAATCAATCCGGATTTTTCCGGGATATTAAAAGATGGTTCAAAAACAGGATTCCACATCTGGAGTTCTTCTTTCCAGGTGATTTTTTTTCCATTAGCCAGAGAGTTTTCCGGGAAATAGTAAACCCGACCAAAATTGGCTTCCCAGGTAACACCGGCAAAAGTTTCAGGACGGGGTAAGCTGGTGAGAGATTCTACAGGGATGATTAATTCTCCACTCCAGTATTCATCACCAACAAAAGTTTTCACCCGGGCTTTACTTTCCCAGCCTGTATCACCGTTTCTGGCATCCCAGAGAATGCCTTTACTGGTAATAATAAACTGGTAGTAAGTATCCCCGGCATAGAAGAAAGCCTCAAAGTTATCATCCCACCAGACAGGCTGGGCGCTGTTTTCTCTTTCTGCTCTGATAATCTGTCCTTTCTTCAGTCCAGCTTTCCATCCCAGATAAAGATTTTTCCCGTCGTGCATAAGGAAAACTTCTGTTGTTGTAGAAGCAGGTTGCCCGGTAACAGACTGGACAAAAACTCCGCTTCGTCCTGCCTGAGTCCACTGTTTATCCTCCAGCATGCCATCAAAAGAATCCAGCCCTTCACTGACAGCCGGACAGATAATTTCCTTTCTGAGGAATCTGGCACTTCCTAAAAAACTATCACTGGCCTGTTTCATCCTGACAAAACAGTTTTTCATCACAGCCACTCTCTGGTGATAAAGTTTCTCGTTAGAGGTAAGTTTTTCCGCCTCATCCAGATAGGTCATCAGCCGTGTTATTGTTTCTGGCGGGTAGAGTTTGGTCCAGAAAGTCTCATATCTCCCATCTCTGCGGACGCCAGTCGCATAATTTTTTTTCAGGGCAGCTTCCAGTTCCAGATGAAACCTTAGCATTGGCCGGCTGGCTGGTCCGAAAAGGTCCTGACAGTATTCCCTCAGGATTTTGTCCACATCCTGCTGGACCTGCCAGAGGCTTTTAAAATAGATGTACATATTCAAAACCGTTGCCGGCCAGTCAGGCCAGGTACCGCCGAAACGGCACTGGCCCACATCGAGTTCGTTGATGGCACCATCAACTTTACCGTAGCACCACCTCCAGATCTGGTTGATGTAATGAGCAGCCACCACAAACTGGCCCGGTCCTGAGGGGAAATAATAATTCCAGACGTAAATTTTTTTCACCTTATTTTTCCAGTCGGTAATTCTTTGCTTGTAGGCTTCAATATCCTTCCTGTTCCAGTAAAGACCAATATCACAGATGGTGACAGCTACATTCGGCTGGAATTCCATACCTTCCGGGATATCCGCAAATTCCGCGTAAGAGCCACCGTTTATCCAGCGGTCCGGATAAAATTTTCCTACTTCCTTCGCTATTTCATTCACCAGTCCCCAGACCAGCCGCGAATCAGTCCCGGTTTTTGGTGCGCTTCTGTCCCGGGAAGCTTCACAGGAAACACAGCGACAGCCGTAAAGACCATGGCTATCTCCTGGCCAGACATTAGCTGCCCTGACAGAAGGATCCTTAAATTTTTTTAGGATATCAGCAACAATCTGTTTTTTTACCTCTGGATTGGTGAGACAGATATGTCCTCCTCCGTGGTTGGCATCAAGAAGGCGGCTACCGTCTTTCTGCAGGGCAAAATATTCCGGATGAGTTCTGGCAAACCGTTCTGGCCATTCGTTGAAGGCATGTGTTCCCGGAAAACCTTTCCTGGAACTACCCAGCCTCTGTCTTCTCCACCAGAGGCTGCTCTGCTCCCGACTTATCAGCGGGTCATCAGCATAGTATCCGTAAACAGCGCGGAAATCAAAAGAAGGTTTCTGTCGAAGGGAAACCTCCGGAAGGATAAGCTCTTTCTTTCCTGGGACTATTTCTCCCAGTTCTCCTGGCCAGTACCATCGCACACCGAGGTAACGTTCTAAAAATTCATAGACAGCAAACAAGGTGCCAAAAGATTCATGGTTGCGAGTTTTAGGGTCAGCTAAAGGTGAAGAATCTCCACCTGCCAGGTAAAGATTACCCTTTTTGCTCACCAGAAGAATTTCTTCGTTTTCCAGTTTTTCAGGCTGTAGCCCTGCCTGAGAAGTCAGCCGGCATTTTCCCACAACCAGAAGGTGCTCGGGCTGACTGGAGACACTGACAAGCTGACCTTCTTTTATGAGGGGGATACCTACACCGGTTGACTTTTCTATGTAACTGGCCAGCTCTTCTGAGGCAAATTTTTCTGTTACGGTTGGTTCATCTGGAAAAACAATGAAGCAGTAAGATTTTCCATTTTTCACTAAATACCTATCTGCCCCGGAAAGGAAAACAGAAAAGAGAAAGAAAAGCAGCGGTAGAACTCTCATTCTCCTTCACCGGTAACTGGGATAGGCTCTCCAGGTGTATCTTTCCAGCTGCTGATTCCACTTTAACCAGGAGACATGACCATCAGTCCAGAGGTAATTGGCACCGAGGTTGTGGACAGCACCAAAATTGGTCTCGCCACCGCCCAGTCCGAAATACCAGGAGAACTGGTACCTTACTTCGCCAGGTCCTTTTTCTACCTCATTTTTGTTTGCATACCTCTGCACTGTACCGACCCAGAGACACCAGGTAGGGTTTCTTATGCTCTGATATTTCTGGAAGATACCCCGAAGCGCAGCATCCAGAGTGCCCAGGTTGGAGTTGTAAGCGTAGTTAAAATAATAACCAGGATAAACTCTTTTTTCTGTAGGGCATCTTAAAAGTGCGCAGTTTTGCCAGTTTCCAGTATACTGATTCAGCCAGTTACCGTCAGTACCCTTTAAACCCAGGTAGCGTGTGATGGGACCCCACCAGAAATAGCCGTACTGGTCAACTGCTGCAGCACAGGGCATCCAGCCATCATAATCCTGAATATACATCAAAAGACCAACACCTATCTGTTTAAGGTTATTCATACAGACTGCCTGTCGGGCTTTCTCTCTGGCTTTGCTAAGTGCTGGCAGAAGTATGGCTGCTAAAATCGCAATGATAGCGACCACCACTAAAAGTTCAATCAGAGTAAAACCA
>Ga0185342_1000082_pt1 | contig 56939 bp, 42 predicted proteins | sample ConPoolayeEmetaG_FD_128045 | JGI IMG/M metagenome (GOLD analysis project Ga0185342, IMG submission 128045) | Hot spring microbial mat communities from California, USA to study Microbial Dark Matter (Phase II) - Cone Pool mat layer E metaG... ... | reverse complement strand
GGCGGTTTAATCATCGGGACGAAAATCTCGTGCCGCTGTTAAGAAAACTCCTTAACCAGAAAATTTCAAAGAACAATCTGGTGCAACTTTAATTACCAGCTACCAAAAAGAAAATCCCAGCCAGCAGTTTAACTTTGGAAATGGAAAAACAGGACGAGAACGACATAAATGTAGAATATCAGAAGACAGGCGGAAGTTCTACTGAAGTCTACCAGATAAAATCATCCGGCTAAGATATCTGGAAAGGAAAAATGGTTTCTTTGCTCCGTCAGGGGTGGGTGAGGGGATTTGAACCCCCGGCATCCAGAGCCACAGTCTGGCGCTCTATCCGCTGAGCTACACCCACCAGGGAATCAAAACTTCAAGGCTACGTTTGACTATTAATTATAAACCAACTGCTATCTTTTGTGAAAACGCAGAAAGGTTAAATCCTGCCCCTTTTCAGTGTTTTCTTCAGTGGAACAAGTTTAAGAGCATTCCTGTGATAAATTTTTGCCAGAACTTCCCCGGGTAGAGACAGGGAATTGAGTAATTCCTGGTGTCTGTTGTCAAAGTAATCCCGTCCGTAAAGAATTCTGTCCTGAAACTCCAGCAAAAAATCTCTGGCAAAATCCAGATCACGATGCAGAGCATTCCAGCCAGAGCCTGCGGAAAGGTCACAGTAAAGGTTACGATACTTTCTTAACAGCAGAGGAAGTTTCCCACCTTCGATTACTTTACCCTGAGGATAGTATTCCTTGCTCCATTTATCATCAGCGGATATATGTGCCCAGAACCCGGGACCATGACCTATAAAGATGGTCTCCGGGCAGATTTTTAAGGCTCTTTCCAGGGCTTCTATACCTCCACCATACCACCAGTCAGGTCGGGGATAACGAGTTTTTGTTTCCAGGGCATAGTCCAGGTGTAGCACTACCGGAATTTTTCTTTCCCCGCAAAACCGGTACATCCTTATAGCATCCCAGTTGTCATACATCATGCGCAGTTTAAGTTCCCCATAAACTCGCACACCATAGATTTCCACTGCAGCCTGCATCCGGTCTAATGCCTCAGGCCGTCTCGGGTCTGGAGCATAACCAAGAATAAACTTTTCCGGTTTTCTTTCGCTGTAAGAAAGGCAACGGCTGAAAGGAATCGGACCGCCGCTATCTCCCAGCCATCCGCTACAGTTAGCATATTCGTCCCTGGGACATTCCCAGCTTAGCAGCCAGGTTTTCTCAATTCCGAACTGGTTCATATTGTCAAGAAATCTTTTTAGATTGTAACCGTGCCAGTCAGGATGGTTATGAATGTCAATGATGCGCATTTTTCTCCTTTCTTTTATGCTCGTCAGATTTTATTCCCACGCGCCTGGCGCGATTTGAACGCGCGGCCTCTGGGTTCGAAGCCCATTGCTCTGTCCAGCTGAGCTACAGGCGCTTGAGGTAGTAGAAGGCTACTCCTTCAAACAAAAGGTATTTCTGCCCGGACTTCATGCAAAAACTTCTCCAGGACCTTCCCTTCTTCTATTCCCAGCCGGTCAAACCTTAAACCAGAAAAATAGAGTTTCTTTTCCAGTACGCAATATCTTACAGTACAGACAGCAGAAAAAAACCGCCGCGTTTTTCTCACCATCAACCAGGTATCTAATGTGTATTGCTTTTCCACCGGTAAAGGTACTTCTGTTGCCACTTTAACGCCGTAACGGCAGATATCATAAACAAAAGCTTCCACAGTTTTAATCCGGAACAAAGCTTTCTCTTTAATTTCCACAGGAAATGGCGGTACGCTCAACCTTGGTTCCTGTCTTTTGTTGAGGATAATTCCTGCTTCTCTGAGAACCAGAATCCTGCCTTCACCATGAGGACAGATTTTGCCATGAAAATAATAACTCTGGTCATTGTAAACAAAAATTACCTGACCCGGACCACCGGTGGCAGCTTTCTGGAAGGGATGGTCGCGTTCAATTACCTGGAGATAAAGTTCTCCCTTGCTCCCGATTTCGTCAAGTACAGCCCGATGGCTGCGGTTACCAACTACAACAGTAAATTCCTTAACCTTTTTCCACTCAATGTCCACGTTATTATTATACCCCAGTCTTTATCCGGAGGAAACAGAACAAAAAATCTTCCTCTTGTCCAGGGAAAAGTGTATAATTCATGAAAGAAGGAGGGCCGATGAAAGAAGCGAAAAAGAGGAAAAGTCCCTTTGTTGTCTTTACCAAGCATTTCCAGCCGTTATCACTGAAAGAGTTAGCTCAAGCCCTTTGCAGTGTTGACGCTGATGGGGCGGATTTGTGTGTCAGGCCAGGTTATCCTGTTAATCCTGAGAATGTGGAAAAGAAACTTCCCTTAGCCTGTAAGATTTTTGCTGAGTATGGTCTGATGGTCGGTCTGGTTACCACGCCTGGTGATTTCACCGAGCCAGAAAAACCAGAAACAGAAAGATTACTGGCAGCCTGCGGCCAGGAAAAAATCAAACTTATTAAACTGGGCTACTGGTTTATGGAGAAAGATGGCTACTGGAAGACAGTGGATCGGATTAGAAAAAAACTGGCTGTTTTTTCTAAACTGGCAGAAAAGTATCAGGTGAAGGTGATGATTCACAACCATTCCGGGCAAACTATGGGTTTGAATTCCTGTGCCGTGATGAATCTGGTTAAAGATTTTGACCCGGAATACATCGGGGTGTTTGCAGACACAGGCCATTTAATGCTGGTCGGTGAGCCGTTTGCTATGGCTGTGGACATTATTGGTGATTACTGGAGTGCTCTGGCGCTGAAGGATGTCATCAGACAGAAAGTTTTAAACCAGGGAAGGGAAGAGTGGCAGCTACGGGTAGTGGGGCTGGGTCAGGGTTATGTTGACTGGCAGGCTGTAGTGAGAATGGTCAAAGAAAAAAATTTTGCAGGTCCGATTTCTTTCCACAGTGAATACGCAGGACTGGAGGTACAGTCACTTACTGACCAGACAAGAATGGACATCCGGTTTTTCCGCAAGATGCTGGAGCAATTTTCCCGGTCTTCTTAATGGCTGGAGATTTTTACATTAGGGCATTTAAAGGAATAAAGCCGTGCCTTTCGCAGGTAAAAATTCAGTCTGATACGACCGGTGTGCCGCACAAAGCTACCCCTTTCCTTTCCAAATACAACCGGGGCTCTCAGGTGGTTACCGGTAATCACCTGACAATCCTTTCGGGAAGTACCCTGCAATGGCTTTCCTGTATCTGCATCTACTATCTCTACCTGGACCTGTCCAGATGTTGCATCCACATTCAAAAAAAGCCAGGTTGCCCAGTTCACCTGTAACGGTACGGTAGTTAACACCGCCTCGTCAGAACCTGCCTGCCAGCAGGCAAAACCATCTCTCCTTAAAGTTGCAGTGCCCATGCCAGCATAACCAGCCTGCCAGTGTTCTGTATTCTTTCCCCCAAACCAGAAACGCATCCTCTCACCTTCCGGATAGGGAACACCTGGACAAACTGTCACATGAGATTGGTCCCAGGAACCCGGTTGTCCTCTGGCCAAGATAGGTGTTTTCCTGTCTACTCGCTGCCACACCAGACCATCTCTGGAGAAACAAAGGAACACCTCTAATGGACCAAAGGTCATGGTTCTATCAGGATAGAAAAGAAGAACCAGCCCGACGTAAGCATTGCCGTAGGGAATAATGTACATCAGGTAAAGTTCTGCATTTTCAGGGTCATTTTCATCAGCCTCCAGAACTGTCACCATGGGAGTCCAGTGAATCAGGTCACGGCTGCGTGCCAGAGCAATATGCCTTTTTTTTCGCAGCTGGTGCATACCTTTCAGCTGCAGCCGGGTAAGAACCTGAAAGTGCTGGTAGGAACGTGTTGTACACAGGTAGCACTGTTGATGGGGGTCCCACATGAGACAGTGAGCGTCGCCATCAAGGGGTAAAACCGGTGGGAAATGAGGCTGCCATCTGAATCCGTCCTCGCTGAGCAAAAAGGTAATACCTGAAGGATAGATTGGGTCATCAAAATGGGAGTAAACCGTCGCAATGAGTGAAGCCTGGATACCGGCAACATGGTTGGGAACAACACCACTTAAATGATTTGTTTTGATGGGCGGGACACAGATGGGAATAAGATTATTCTTGAGTGATGAACCAAAGGGCACCAGCCCAACGAATGGCTTTTCCCAGTGTAAACCATTTTTACTGATGGCATATCCTACGTCAGAGGCTGTGGAAAGACGGCTATGAATGCGGTACCAGCAATGGAAAAGTTCCTGTTCCAGGTCATAAAGAATACTTCCATCAAGCGGGTCCTGTTGAACCGGGCTGGGATTTTTACCGTCACCACCTTCCCATAACTGCTCTGGCACCAGCACCGGCTCTGGATGTTTGTCCATCTGACAGACGGAAAATTTTGCGTTCTCACTTTTCTCTATGAGATTGGTATCAGCCATCAAAAAAAGGTCCTCTTCCACCCAGGAAAATTCCCTAATATTCATTTTCCTCCTTTTGTCAGTGTAAAGATAGCTGTTTGATTGCCTCTTCAATCACTTCCTGGACAAGCAAAGCTTCTTCCCCTGTCACCCGTGGTTTTGTTCCTTTTCTCACGGCCTCAATCATATCCTGATGTTCAGCTCTAATCCTTTCGTTTCTTACCGGGTCAAAAGTCAGCACACGGTAGCCATCCTTTTTCCAGTCAAAAATTTTCATGGTATCAGTTTGCAAATCAAGTTCCACCGTCAGTTCTTCTCCAATGACTTCCAAAATTCTCCTTTGTGGATGCTGGATGTAGTCCAGGTGAACAGAAACAATTGCTCCGCTCTGGTATCTTAAAACTGTCACGGCTAAAGTGGGAAACTGCTGCAGAAGTTTCCTCTTCCCAAGATTATGGCCCACGCAGTAGATGTCTTTCACCGACCCGAAAATAGCTCTGAGAAAATCAAATTCGTGACTGTAGTCCAGAAGCAGGGAACCAATTTGTTCCTTCCGAGTGTCGGTGGTAGCACAAAGAAGCGTATTGTAACTGCCAACCATGGCTCTACCCCCTAATAGCCTACCCATCTGGCCACTGGCTACCAGATTTTCCAGATACTGAAAGGAGGGACGATACCTTTCGCTGAAACCCACAGCGAGAACTTTTTCTTTTTCTTTAGCTGTTTCCACCAGGAGACGTCCATGTTCTACTGAATCTGCGAGAGGTTTTTCACACAGAACATGAACACCGGATTTCAGACACTGGATGCCGACTGTGTGGTGAAACTGATTGGGAACGGAAACTATGGCTATTTCCGGTTTCCAGGTCAATGCGGATTCCAAGTTATCAAAAATTACTATCTGGTCACCAATTGCCTGTATTTCCGGGAAAATTTCCCTCCTTATCTCACAGGCAGCAATCTCTACACCATGCCTTTCTGTAAGAACTCGCAGATGTCTTTTTCCGATAGAACCACAGCCAACAACCAGTATTTTCATTTTCTCCGGCATAGTCTCCATCCTTTTATTTAAAACGGGTAAAGCCTCCATCCACTATCAGGTTATGACCTGTTACATAACCTGAGGCATCAGAAGCCAGAAATACAACGGCTCCTTTCAAATCAACTCCATCTTTTCCCATCCGTCCAAGCATAGTTCTGGCACTGTAAGCTCTGATAAACGATGCGGGCTGATTCCGCTGGAATCCTCCCGGGGAGATGGCATTCACTCTCACGTTATACTGACCAAGACAGGCAGCGGCGTCATAGGTTAATCCCAGAATACCAGCCTTAGCCGCAGTGTAGCCAATGGGATTTTTCATATCTGTACCTGCATAGACACTTCTATCCCGGCCCACCAGAGAAGTAACAGAAGCAATGTTAATTATACTGCCGGAACATTGCCTGATCATAATTCTGGCTGCTTCCCTTAAGCACAAGAAAGTACCGGTCAGATTTATTTGCAGAAAACTGTTCCACACATTCAGTGGTTCATCTTCCAGTTTTCCGGTAGAGCCAGGAACATGCCCCCCGGCATTATTCACCAGAACATCCAGGTGTCCATAACGTTCAAAGACTTCCTGAAAAACAGCCTTCACGGCTTCTTCGCTTGTTATGTCCAGAGCAAAGCCTGAAACTTCCACCTTTAACTCTTTACTCAGTTCTTCTGCCTTTTTCCTTGCTTTTTCTTTCTGTCTGGAGGTGATAATGACAGTAGCACCAGCCTGTCCTAAAGCCACCGCAGCGTCCAGCCCCAGATTCTGACAGCCACCTGTAACCAGTGCCACTTTTCCCCTCAGGCTGAATAGTTCTGCAACAGTAGGTTGAGCTCTCATTCTTCCCCCTTGCTTTTTTTCACAGAAAATGTATACTTATCTGGTGCAAATGTCAAGCGCACAAGGAAAACACAGGAGGGGAGAATGAGAAAAAAAATGCTCTGGGGCTTGGTATTTTTATTCCTCAGTGAGTTTCTACTGGCTAACAGTGAGGAAGGTTTAACACCGTTGGTCATCAGGGGTGATAACACAGTTATAATTGACTGTGGTGACCCTTATGCCAGTGCTTACCTGCAGTATTTCCTTTTGAAATATGTAGCTAAAGACAAAGACGCTGAAAATTACATCCTTGACGCGAAACCAGCTCCTGACAGGGCAGCAGTATCTTCCTTTCCGGTTGTTGGTGATGTGAAAAAAGTGTCTCCTGAGAAGGTTCTCATCCTGCTTGGTCCGGTAGATGGTATTCCCGCAAATTTTCTTACAGAGGCGGACAGAACCAGATTGAAAAACTCCCGTCGCAACTCTATTCTCCTGGTAAGAACCGGTAATAACATCGTCTTAACTAAAAGAGACCCGGATATGTGGAATCTCAATCATATTCGTGTGTTTCTGGATAAATGTGCCGGTATCAGAATGTATGCTCCTGCTGGTTCTGACGGTCTGGAATGGGTTTCTTTTCCTGTGGAGAATTCTTTCACTGTGGGTAAGCTGGAGCATTACCAGCAACCATATTTTGTTAAAGCCACCTTCAGTTCTACCGAAAAAACGCTTCTCTGGAGCCGGATAAACTGTATGGTCACAGAAGGTATTGAACTCAGGGCAAGCCACACTATTATCCGTTACTTCCCACCAGAAAAATATTATGAGAAGTACCCCCAGCTTTACCCCATGAATAGAGCAGGCCAGAGGCCAAAACCTTCAGGCTACACCTGGAACCCGTGTCTGGCAGATTCTGACCTGGCAGCAAAAATCGCTCTGGAAGAACTCAGAAATATGAACCCAAAGGGTTATGCTTCCTTTGGTATTATGGACTGTGCCTATGACTGTCAGTGTCCGGTGTGTCAGGATTCCTTGAGGAAACACCAGGGTAATGCCGGATACCTCTGGTTTACCTTTTTGAACAAGGTAGCCAGAGAAGCGGCGAAAGAATTTCCAGGGCTTTACCTGACTACTTATGCGTATAGCAATGTGGGTGCGCCTGGGGATATGAAGCTGGAACCAAACATCATTGTAGACAACGTAATTAAAAGCTACCGTTATACTGAACCAGCCTACCGGGAAGGAATGGAAAAAGAGATTTTATCTTTTGCTGAACTGGGAGCTGGCTGGGTAACTCACGACTGGAATTTTCAGGGTATCACCCCGAGAATATACACCAGAAGCCTGGCGGCTTTACTCCAGTGGGGTGTGCGAAACGGAATGAAAGGCATCCTTGCAGAATGGACTCCTGAAGATTCCTGGTATCTGGCTGGCGTGCATTACTGGGTATTACGGCAGTTAATCAGTGACCCCTTCCAGGACCCGGATGTTTTCTGGAGGCAGTATTGCCAGGATATGTTTGGCCCAGCCTGGGAACGGATGTATCGTTTTTATGATTTGTTTCAGCAGAAACATATTGTGGGCGACGCTTTCTATGTAAGGGCTGACTGGCCCAGGCAGGAAGTTCAGGGATTTGACGAAGAAGATATTCAAATGCAGAGGAAATGGTTACAGGAGGCGATTAATCTGACGAAAGATGACCCGCTTATCCAGAAGCGCTTAAAAGCAATAGAACGTTATTTTCATGCTCATGAACTGCTGGTTAAAGCAGTTAGTCTGCCAGGCAGACTTTACCACAGATATACTGTCCTGGAGAAAAAAACTGGTATCAACAGGGACGCATTAGCTTTCTATGTAAACGATGATGGTTCCAGACTGATGGAATTTGAAAGATATTACGACACAATTGAGAACCCGCAGGACCGGTACTCAGGTGTACGTTTTTCTTATCGGAACAACTATTCCCGTGCCCTGGGTACAATTGTTAACGCGGTCAGGGAAAAGGCACTGGGCAAGGTTAACTTAGAAAGAATAAACAAATCCACCATAGGTGAGATTTATCAAAGCATCAGTAAAATTTTTCGTGAAAACCTGCCTTCTTCTTACAACCAGAAACGTTGCCAGGAAATAGAAAAGCTGATGAAAAAAATTGTCCTTGTTCCCGGAGAGACAAAAATGCCTGTTATTGATGGAGATATTTCTGACCCTGTCTGGAGTAAGGCTGCGGTTCTGGATGGCTTCACCCTGGCTGATATTTTTCTTCCCAGTCAGGAAGGTAACCACACTGAAGGAAAAATTATGAGAGTGAATAATCATCTGGTTTTAAGCCTGGTTTGCCAGCAGCCAGGTGGTATCTGGGCGGCTACTCCACCGGAAGTACAGACTGGCACCAGTCTCTGGCGGGAATCCAGCTGCGAAATATTTTTCTCTCCCTATCCTGTCACCGACGAAAAAGATTATTGTCAGTATGTTGTCAATAGTCTGGGAGCATATCGGGGCTGGGGCAAAGCCAAGGATAACAGGCAGGGTGTGCAGTGTGCTGTGAAACTGGCTCCTGACAGGAAAACCTATATTATAGAGGTAGCGTTGCCTCTTGCAGTGGAAGGTCTTTATGATTACTCCAGACTTCAGGTTTTAAGTTTCAATATTATGAGGAATCCCTATACTGCCAATACCTTCAATCCCAGGGAGAGAATTGGATGGGCACCTATATTTTTGACAGCACATCTGCCGGAATCACGTGGACTGCTTCTTCTGGAAGCACCATAAAACAGTTTCTTTACTTTCTACGGCTGCTGGTAAACAATCCTTGGACCCCAGATAAAATAAAGGCAGCCGGGGTGATTACCCCCACCAATGTTACCGCCAATATCGGCGATAGGTGCCAGAGTGCTGACCTTAGCTTCCACGTTTTTGCCGTCAGCTGACCTGATGCGGTAGACGCGGGCAATTCCCAGCCAGGTAGGACTTTTCCTCACGGCCTGCTTACTGGCAGCTGTTTTAGATAAGTCAAAAGCCATTTCTACCTGCCAGCCTTTTTCTGTACGGTTGACACTGGCTTCAGTAACGTTGCGGCTATCCTGAATGGCATTATTGATATTGACCCTGGCTACATGGCTGCCATGGCCCGGGTGGTGAAAGTTCACCGAGATAGTATCATCCTGCAACATCTTAGGATAGGCACCGGAATCTGTGTTGATGCCGGTAACCTGGCCACCAAGAACCGCCGTTTCAGCCTGGCAATCAAAGGAAAGAAAAAGTTTTTTACCGTCTTCCACTGCCCAGACAGTCGTGACAAACGGACTGCCGTCATCCAGAGAAAAACTTTCAAAAAAGGCACCGCGGTAGGCTGGCTCGCCCCATTCCTCTGGAGTGATAACCCCGTCCAGAACAGGTGGCTTCTGCACCTGTCTTACCAGAAGATACCCTGTCCTCACCAGTGTTTTCAACTGTTTTAGAAGTTCAGGAGAAATAGTTTTATATTTTTCTGTCAGGAGTGAGTTAATTCTGTTTTCCATTTCTTCTGAGGAAACTGGTTTTGTGGGGTCAATCACCTGGCTGACAAGTTGTTCTATGAGTTGATGAATAATTTTAATTGTGCCACCGCTGCGGTCGAAATAGGAGCGCATCTCAGAATATTCCATAGGGTAAAGGGCATTTTTCAGAGCCATTACCCTGTCATATGTCTTCCGCAGGGAATCCAGAGCAAACCATTTTTCCAGTAAAGGAAAGGCTGTTTCAGGCACGTTTTGCTGGTCAGATAAATTATCCATTTTCTGGCTGAGACTGTACCGGTGGGACAAAAGTCGGGTAAGAGAAAAGGTAGTTTTAAAGAAGTTAATCCTTTCTGAAACAGAAGGCCTATCAGGTTCTGGCGGTGCTTTAGCAGCTATTTTTTCTGCTTTTTCCAGTAAGGACCAGGCATAATCGCATTTTTCCGGAGAAAAAATTTCTAACTGTCTGGCATCATTGAGCCAGCGATAATTACTCCTGGTGCTGGGGATAGTCTGGGTACACCAGACTTCTTCCAGGTAGCTGAAATACTGCTTCATTACCTCAGATGCTGGACCAAACATATGGCGATAGTATTCCTCCAGAAGTGCCTGGTAGTCCTGTTTGTTGTTCCACAGCATTGTAGCAATCAGCCAGTATTTGGGACCATCCAGTCCCCAGTTAGGGTAGTCTTCTGCCACAAAACCATCACAACCAACACCGTATCTTTTTTTGATGTTTTCTATCAGGTAGCGGTGATAGATGCGGGGAATGATGAAACCGCGACCGTAAACATACTCGTAAATACCCATACGGCTGGCAAGACGGCTCCATTTCTTCACTAAATCATGAAACTCGGCAACTTCGCTGGAATCAAAAAGTTGGGCACTATCCCTGGTGAGATAAGGGACAATCATAGGATGAAGCTTCAAAACACCCTCTGGAAGAAGGGAAAGGGTAGCGTAAGCCAGACAGCCCAGCCTTTTTTCCGGATATACTTTAGCCACCTCCTCAGCAATCCTGTTGTAGAAAGAAAAGAAAGAATAAGCAATGCGTTGACTTCTGTCGGTTAAACTGGCTGGAGCCATTGCCTGGCACCTGGCACATTCACAATAGCGATTGGAATCGTTCATTCCGATACTGAAGGTGCCTTCTTCGGGATTGTTCTGGAAATGTTCTATGGCAGTCTCTACCACCAGTTTTACCACCTCGGGGTTGGAAATACACGGTTGAAAATCATGCCGTCTGAAGGCAGGGGGAATAAAACGCTGACCATTAATTTCAGGAAAATATTCCGGGTGTGTTGCCGCATACTTTTCAGGGGGAATAATACTTACCAGGGCATGAGAATATTTGTCTCTCTGCCTCATGCGAAAAGAGTGCCGTGGCAGGTGTCTCATCCATCTCATCCGGTAAGAAGGTTCCACAACCAGATTTAAATCTCCCGGGACACTTACCTCTTTCATTCTGGGAATATAATCAAAAAGACCAATCATGCCATCTTCTTTCGGCATCCAGAATCGTGGTTCAGGTCCGTACCACCGGCATCCGGCAAATCGCTCCAGTAGTTCATAAGGGGCAAAGTGCGTACCCCAGATAAACTTTCCACAGATATAAAGGTCTCTTCCGATAGCTCTGATGATGAAACCGTCATCATCTATTTTTTTCAAATCAGCACCTAAGACTTCTTCAACAGAAGGCTGGTGTCCCATCCAGATGCGGAAATCATAAAGACTGTTAAGGTCCTTATCTTTCAACGTACCAGCCCTGATAATAGGTACTTCCAGTCCTGTGATTAATTTCAGATAACGCTGGAGAATACTGTGGCCGCCCCAGAAAGGAAACCTGTATTTAGGGTCCTGGTCAGGAATGACAATAGCACTTTTCACTCCCGGCGCGGCTAAAACAAAGGAGGGGTTTTCTGCCTTCAATCCCTTGCTGAAAATCAGGAAAAGCAGGGCAAAAGCGAAAATTTTCTTTACCATATCTTCTCCCTAAGTTTTTAAAGGAATTTCTGGTGGTTTTTCAGCCAACCGCAGTAAGTCTTCCAGACTGGCTTCAGCAAGTGCTTCCACGGTATCAGCAGCCCCATAATAAATCCTGACCATCCCATTGTCTTCTAAGATTAAACCTCCCGGAAAGATGACAAAATCCCGGTAACCTCTGGCTTCATATTCTATCTCTGGTTCCGGGACAAGCAACGGTTCAGGCAGCAAACCGATTACTTTCCATGGTTGCTCCAGGTCAAGCAAAGCCAGTCCAGCACAATAGCGCTTGTTCCAGTTTCCTTCCCAGCCCCATCTGCGTGTGGAATCAATATCCACTCCATGAAAAACTGTCAGCCATCCTTTTTCCGTTTTGACCGGGGGCGCACCGGGACCAATCTTGTTGTTTACCCATGGCACCTGATAGGTAGCCAGTACCACCTTACTTTCTCCCCAGAATTTTCCGTCAGGGGAGGTGGATAACCACATGTCAAACCTGTCTCCTGGCCGGAGATATCCAGCAAAAGGTCTTTCCAGCCTTACTATCTTTCCTCCAATCCTTTCCGGGAAAATCACCATGTTTCTGTTGTCAGGAACAGAGACATTTAAAACTTCCCACTTTTCAAAGTCATCAGTTACTGCCACACCTCCACAGGTGCCGTGGTTACTTATGGCAAAGGTTAGGTAAACTCTACCTTCCACAACGGTCATCCTTGGGTCATAAGCCCGAGCCAGGGGATGGTCAGGGTCTTCATTCAAAGGATTTTTCTCTGCCTGCCAGGTGTATCCATCCTTGCTGAAGGCTAACCCTAAGTTTCTCCCGGTAATCTTTTTGTCCTGGCCATAGTCATTCCGGAACATCATTACATAACGACCCTGGTATTTGATGACACCAGCATTGAAGACCAGAAGACTGCGATAGGGTAGGTCTTTTGCGGAAAGAACTGGATTGCCTGGGTACCTTTTAATACAGGGGTGAGTCTTCCATTTAATCTTCATTTTTTCCTCCTGCTTCAGTAAAAATAAGCCAGCCCCTGGACTGGTAGCTGGCATGAGCTCCAGTGGAAGGAAACCAGGTTACACTACTCTGACCACCAGTGCCAGTGTTTCTCACCAGATTAAGCCTTAAAAATCTATACCGGCCGGGTCCGAAATTAAGTTTTGACCAGCTAATTTTTAATTCTGCCTGCCAGCTGTCCTCATTAGATTTAGTCGCTGACTCTACCAGTGCCTGCTGGTCCCTCTCCCAGGTTCCCCCACCCCGGGCAATGATAATCTGCATCAGCCTGACTTTCTCTGGACCTTCCTCGGCATACCGGAAAGGATCAGCCAGTTGAGCCTGGGAGGCATCTGGATTAAGAAAGATCTCCATACTGGGATATCTCCAGGCAGGTGCTCCCTGACCCCGGCAGAGGGGAAAGTCTTTTATTCCTGGTTGGAGACAGCGAAAAGCAACATAAAGAAAGTTATCATCCCAGAGAAAACTGTAAGAAGTTTTCACATCAGCTGGCTGGCCGCTTTTCCAGGCAAACCAGGGGGTGTCATCCTGCCAGATCCAGCAGGCATCATTAAGTTCGCCATCAATTTTAGGGGGTTTATTCACCTGCCAGGCAGGGGCAATTCTTTCCCCCATGCTTATCAGTTCCTTCAGTCGTTTTTGACTGACCTCATCCTGGAAGTTTTTTCCAGTTTCAGAAATGATGACTCCGGCTATCTTCCTTAAACTTTTTACATCTTTCTCCCCGGACTGTAATATATCCAGGATTTTTTTCCAGACTAAATCAGAGACAATCTTCACACAAATCTCAGTGCTGGTTTTTATTTCCACTCCACCCATGAACTTCGTGGCATCAGATTTTTGAATCTCTTCGCTATACTGCTTCACATCTTTTTTCGGTGCCAGATTGTCAGCTTTCAGAAGAGCTTCCAGAAGTGTTCTCCCGTCTTTCCCTGTTTCTAACATCTGCTGGACCTTTTTATAAGCGTGGTACTTTTTGACACTGAGGTCTGTAATCTTAAAAGTGGAGGCAAAGTATTCAATTCTGTCTTTCACCTCCCTTGTTTTCGCCAGTTTCCTGGCTGCTTCAATTTTTTGCCAGCAGACTGCTACGTCCTCAGGTGTAAATATCTCCAGTTGCTTATCATCCCCGTACAAGGCAAGTTTTCCTAAAGATGTTGTGGCTTTCATGCCGTTTCTGTTCCAGGTATTTTCCAGATACCGGAAGTAACTTTCCATTGGTGCGGCTGCTTCCTCGAAAACTGCCTGACACCACTGCCTTAATAGCTTGTCCGGGTTCTGTCGTGGATTCCAGATGATTTTCTCTGTTATCCAGGATTTTGGTCCATCCAGGCCATTGTTAGCATAAACTTCAGCGTAGAATCCGCTGCCCGGGCACTTTTCTGCTACAAATCTTAAGTATTCTGTGAGATTTTTAGTGTACAGACGGGGAATACTGTACGGAGAACCATAAAGGTATTCGTAGACACCAATTCTTTCCACCTTCTCCAGCCAGGCTCTGGTAAGTGCCAGGTCCAGCTTTTTGGCTTCCGGGTTATACCAGTTCGCCCGGCTGTAGCAAAGGTAGGGAATAATATTCCGCTCCACCCTGAAATTTGGTGGAAATTCAGCCCCAGCATAACCTAAGACGCCAATAAACTTCCCGGGATGGCTTTCTTTAAGGGCAGCCGCCACCTGGTTGAGGAAACGATAGTAGTAACCGCTCTTAGGGGCGCGTCTTCCCAGAATTTCCTGAGAAGGACTATCCTGAGCCTTACAGTTTTCACATTCACACCAGCCGCCATCTGTCATTCCTAAACTTATCGTTTCTGCTTCCGGATGGCTGTCAAAAAACTTACGACATTTTTCCGTAACAATTCTGACTACTTCCGGGTTGGAAAGACATGGATTTGGTCCAGCAGAAGAAGAAACAATCTGGCGCCTGCCATTACGATAGGCAAAATACTCTGGATGGCTGTGGCCGAATTCCTCCACTGTGATAAAAGTGTGCAGGTTGTGGTGGAAAGAATAACGACCATGACCACTTTGAATCCTCCAGGGCATTTCTGGTAAGGAACGAGTACCCCGGTTGGTATTAAGCGCACTGAAAGCCCTGGATTTAAATGCTGGCTGTTCCAGCCTGGTGCCAACCGGGATAATTACTTGCTTATGTTTTGGTATCACCAGCCCGCAATCAGCAGGAAAATAGGAATCAATCCCTAAATATACTCTGAGAAAATCGCCTACTGCCCACAAACACGACTGGTCTGTTGCGCCAGCAAGGAAAATCTTGTCCGGTTTGACGTCTATAATATAACCATCCCTGTCCAGGCTTTCCAGTTTTTTCCCCAGGAACGAAAGAGTATAGCTGGTCCGACCAAGAAAAATGGTGGGTATATTTCCTTTCTGGTAATCTTTTTCTGCCAGCAGTGGTAGCCTTTTCCCGGTAGAACGATATACCATTTCCTGAAGAAGTTCAGCTGGTTTTCTGGTAGCAGTAGAATCAGCTACAACCACCACAGCACATCTTTCTCCGTCCACCAGGGGGAAACCAGAAGCTCCTGCCAGAATTGTCAGTAAAAGAAAAACAAGAACAGTAGTCCGGAACATGAAGGACCTCCACTTTTACTTTGCATTATACTCTGTAGAATTCAAAAGTTCAAGGTAGTATCCTTGACACTGAAAAGGCTTTATGTTAATATGCATACAATTATGAAAAGGCAGACAAGGAAGTTGGTTGACCGTGTACATAGCTTTCTATTAAAAAGCAAAGGTCCTTTAACAGAAAAAATTCTGGCTTCAAAATTCCGGGTCAGTCGTACACCTGTCCGGGAAGTGATTAAACATCTGGAGATGGAGGGAATTATAGTTTCTGGTAGGAACAGGGGTATTACCTTCCGTCCGTGGCAGATAGAAGAAATATGGCATCTATATGAAATCAGGGCTCTCTTAGAAGGTTATGCCGCGTCCCGGGCTGTTAAACATATGACAGAAAGAGATTTTAGAACTCTTTACCGGTTGAGCCGGCTTTACCAGAAAGCCAGGCAGAAAGGAAAGAATCAGCAAGCCTTTGCCCTGGACCAACGTTTTCATGAGAAGATACTTCTAAAAGCAGAAAACCGTTACCTTTTTTCGCTGATGCAAAAAATTCGCCTGATTTACTCTTCCATGTATCTGCGAAACCGTTATTATCCCTCTCCTTCAGATGTCAATCCTTACACCCATGAAAAAATCACAGAAGCTCTGGCGAGAAAAAACAGCCGTCTGGCTGGTTCCTTAATGAAGAAACATATACTCTGGTCAGGCAAAACCATTTTGCAATGGCTGAGAAAGGACAAGAGCAGTTTCTGTTTGTAAGATGAGGACAGGACTTTTCCCTTCTCTGTTTCTCTTCTTTGCTTTCGGGATAAATTTTTCTACTGTAACTCTGGCTGGTGATTATTTCCCTCTGGTGGACAGGAAACAGCAGGCTGTGGTTGTGGGAAGAAGTTTATTTCTCAGGCAGGCAGTGGAAAAGTGTACTGGAATAAGACTGAAGGAGATAGGGGAGAACAATTATGTACCGGGAAAAGATGACTATCCAGTTTACATCGGAGAAACAAAAAAAGCCAAACAACTGCTTAGCCAGGAGATTAGCCAGTTAGATAGCGAAGGTTACATTTTTCTTGTGCAACCAGACTTGGTGATAATCTATGCCGCAGCTGCTAAAACTGATACGGGCCACCCTCAAATGTGGGCAGAAGCCAATTTCTGCAGGGATTTTTTTGGGGTAGACCAGTACTTTCCTGGTCCTCTGGGCGAAGAATATCCCAAACTGGAAAAAATTCTCATTCCCTGCGGGAAATGGGTAGAAAATCCAGTTTTTAAACACCGGCACTGGAGCGGTTACTGCGGAAAGGCTGGACCGGCGTGGAGGGTAAGGGCTTCCGGAGGCGGCGGTCGCTTCCTCTTTCATCATAATCTGCACCGGATTGTTGACCCTGTTAAGTATGCTAATCATCCGGAGTATTTTCCTGTAATTTCAGAAGAAGAAAGGAAACGTAACCCGGTTTACAAAAACCTTAAACCCGGTGAAAGATTTGTCCCGGCAGCAGGACAGACTGCTTACTGGCAGCCATGTGTGAGCAATCCTGAGGTGGTAGCTCTTACTGTGGAAAGTATCTCCCGTTTTTTGGAACAAAATCCAGGTAGAGAATCCTTCAGTTTGGGCATCAATGATAGTGGTGGGTTCTGTCAGTGTCAGGAATGCCTGAAGATTTCTCCACCAGGACTGCCACCATCTTCCAGACAGGCCAATGCCTACCGGATGTATAGATTTTATCAGCAAGTAGCAGAAAAGGTGGCTGAGAAATATCCCCGGGTGAGACTTGGTTTTCTCGCTTACAGTGATTTGAATACCTGGTATCCGGAAAAACTTCATCTTCTTCTCATGCCTTACTTTACACAGTCTCTGGCTGATGCTTTTGATTCAGGCTACCGGGAAAAGAACCTTTCTACCATCAAACGTATTTCCAGTTTTGCCACGCATTTTGGTCTTTACGAGTATCTTTACGGTGATGGGTTTTTCATCCCCAGAATTTACCTGCACTATCTGGCAGAGGGGTTACGGTTTGCTGCCAGATGCGGGGCTGATGGTTTTTATGCAGAAGCCTATCCCAACTGGGGGCTGGATGGTCCAAAACTCTATATTCTGGAGAAACTTCTATGGAATCCGGAATTAGACGTAAACAAACTTAGCCAGCAGTGGTGCCAGGGATTATTTGGTGAAGCTGGTCCTCTGATGAAAGAATACTTTGACTTTCTGGAAAAAGCCTGGTGCCAGCAGAAACCTTCCGGTTCCTGCCGGGGGATGTACCGGCTGCTTGGTTCCAGATATAAAAAAGAGCAGTTTACCGAGATTTTCCCGCCAGAAGTATGCGAGCAGGCATGGCGTCTTCTTCTGAAGGCAGAGGAGGAAGCCAGAAAGAGAAACCTTCCAGAAATAGTTAAACAGCGTCTGGCTTACTTCAAGGATAGTTTTGGGGCTACCAGACTGGCAAGCCAGCGTTTTCATTCTGCCTGCCAGTTGCAGGAGATGAGGCAGCAAGAAATTCAGGAGAAAAGAAATTTCCCTCTGGAAAAATGGTTGATGTGCCTTCAGGAATGGGCAAAATTTCCTGGTCTGGACAGTTACATGTCAGAGTTAAGAAGCTCTGCGCCAGGTTCTTTCCAGGTCTTCTGCCAGGAAAAAGTTACTGGAAACAATTTATCTTTTGCGGAATGGGATAGCCAGCCAGAAGTTTTGTGGTATCTGGCAGAGCGGTTTCTTTCACAGGTAACTGCCAGCAGAAAGTTTCAAAAAAGCAGTGAGTTGGCAGCAGAATTGTTGTCCATATTAGAATTAACCAGCCAGCAACTGGCACAGCAGGGTATTTTCTGTCCGGAAACTGTTTCTTTCTTAAGAACTCTTCTTCTTTCCTTGAGTCTGGACGCTACCAGATTTTCGGAAGAACCTGTCATTGACGGAGAAATAGAACCATCTTGGGGCAAACCTTCTTTTTCCGGTCATCTTTTCCTTTACCCTTACGAAAATGTTTCTGCTCCGGAGAAAACTGATATCTGGCTGGGAATCTACCAGGGAAAGCTTTATGTTGCCTTATATTGTTATCAAGAATCTGGTTCAGTCCTGAACAATATTGCTGCACGTGATGCTGTCAGTCTTACAGAGAAGAAAACTGTGGACGGGGGTCCACCCTTTCCCTATTTAACCAATGTTGATGCGATAGGCTTGATTCTACCTGACTATGTCGCAATTGTTACTTCAGCCGGTGGCGTTTTTGATGCTAAAGTTACCCCTTCTGGCTACCAGCCGGAAACCTGGAATGGAACCACGGCTGGCGTGAAGAAAACTTCCCTGGGCTGGTGTGCAGAGATGAAAATAGAACTGCCAGAGAAAGAATTTCCTCGTGTGGCTGAAGGAATGGTTACCGGGTACAACTTCTTCCGCGTCGTAAAAAACAGGCGCTCTGCCTGGGTGGCTGCCAGTTCGAACCTCTGGTTTATCTCACCCCGGAGAGCCGGTATTGTGTTTTTTCCTTAATAAGGCCAGAGGGCTGTGTTAGGACCCCATCTGCTGATATCACTCAGCATTTCCGCGTGGCCATCAAGGAAAAGCATCTCTGTCAACCGGGGTGCATTAGGTGGATGAACTTTTACCCTGGCAGAGCCATGATGAAGCAGGGAATTATCATAATTGGCTGGCCCGGCAATCAAGGGGACAAGCCCGTGATTTTTTGATTTCTTAGCACAAAACCTGATGTCAGTTCTCCCCCAGTACCACCACGGATAACCATAATTACCCAGTGCTGGTCGCGGAGGATATGGTGACCTTCTTCTGGCAAGCGCTGCAGCAGTCGGACAGACCCAGTAATCTTCTACCAGAGCCATTACCCAGGAAGGAGGTGTAGTAGCATAGTTTTCTCCGATATTAGTATCCTTGGAGCCAAGGTAGGGTTTCAGTTTATGTTGCCAGTGTTCACACAAAGGTCTTCCACCAGCCCCGGGTGGTGAAGGTAAATCTGAACGAACAACTTTATACTCAGGCCAGACATAACCGTCAGAATCATCAATATACATCAACCAGGCAATACCAAGCTGTTTTAGATTGGCAAGACAGACACCCTGTCTGGCACTTTCCCTGGCTCTTTCCAGGACAGGCAAAAGCATCGCTGCCAGAATCGCAATAATAGCTATTACCACCAGAAGTTCTATGAGAGTAAAACCTTTCCTTTCCATTCTAACCTCCTGGTTTCAGATACCGCTATATTCAGGATTGACAAAATCCATGTAATTAGGAATTCCCTTATATCCTTTAGCATCCGGAAAAGCAGAGACAGAGCCTGTTCTGGCTGCTGGAATCCAGTGGGCTGAACCATCCACAAAAAGGATATTCAACCCGGCCACCCCGTGGTTATTGGCAGCTGTCAACTCCCGACCATCAGGGATACCGTTGCCGTTAGTATCGTTTGTTGACCAGAACCTGCCGTAGATCGGGTTGCTGCTGGGATAAGGAGAAAAGTATCTAAACGTTACTGTGTTAGAAAGAATCTGCTTGTCCGCTACAATACCGGAATCAGGGTCCACTGACTGGTTCAGGCAATCGCATGCCCCAGAGAGGGAAACTCCTGGAACATAGTGTGCAGGAAAAACAGCATAGGCATAGGAGCACTCGTTATCAGTAATATCATTATCAGGGCTGGCTGTATCCCGGCGCTGGCTGGGACAGATGAGAACCTTGGTTGATTTCAAATATTCTCCATACCCCTGTTTGTAGTTGGGATGGGCTTCAGGTACGTTGAGAAGGTACATGAAGGCTCTGGTGGAACTACTAACCCAGTGGGAATTCTGGTAGGCTCTGGCGGCAAAAGGGTATTGACCCTGGTTGTCCTGGGCAAACATTTTCAACGCCAGGCCAATCTGTTTCAGGTTGTTAATACAGGTGGCTCTTCTGGCATTTTCTCTGGCTTTACCCAGGACCGGTAAAAGCATTGCTGCCAGGATAGCAATAATAGCAATCACAACTAAAAGTTCTATCAGTGTGAACCCTTTTTCTCTCATTTGCATATTTCCCCCTTTTGATTTGTATACATTTTACCTTACCTGATTTTCCCTGTCAAGTGCAGTAAAATTCAGTCCACTATCTTTTTACCACCAGTCAAAGCTTTGATAATCTTTTCCATTGTTTCAGCCGTATTGTCGTAAAGTGTCATAGGGTCACCAGAAATATTCTCCGCGACAAACTTTTTTATCTCCTCCAGCCTGCTTCTGGAGACAGTAGTCGCAGCATTAAGTTCCACCAGGTACTCTGTCAGCCGAAAGGTTCTGGAAAAAAGATTTATTCTCTTTTTCTGTTCTTCAGTCACTGTCAGGGAGGTGGCATAATCCAGGAGCTTCCGGCATTTTTTAATTTCCTCACGGTCCTGCTCATCTGTAAGAAGTTGCCTTGACCACTGGAAGAGTTTACGTTCCGGACCTTTTTTGTTATCCAGGGTTATCCACAGGTTTTCCAGACGGGTGAAATACTCTTCCATCGGCTGGGCTGCTGGGCCAAACATATCAGCACAGAACTGTTTCAAAAGGATTTTCACATCAACTGCAGGGTCCTGCCAGAGTCGGGCTAAAATATAATATTTGGGGCCATCCAGACCCCAATTAGGCCCAGTTTCAGCATACATAAAGATTCGTTTTATCTTTTTCTCCTGAGACCTTTTCTGTATATACTGCAGAAATTGCGACCAGTAAGTGGAGTAGATACGGGGAAGAACAAAACCATTACCATGATACCAGTCGTGATTACCATAATTGGAGGCAATATTTAACCATTTATCCAGGGGAGTTAAACCATCCTCTTCCGGTTTCAAAATTCCATCCGCTTCCAGTTCTGCAATGTGAAAGTTGGTAACGGGAATAATGTTGGGTCTTAAAGTAAACGGTGGGGGGAAACGGGTAATTCCATAAGCCAGACCAATAATGTACTTACCAGGAAATTCTTTCTCCATCCATTCGCCCAGTTTATTCATAAACTGCCAGTAAAGAAAAGAGTGTGCTTTTTCCCGGTAAGTCTTATCATCATCTTTCCCTTTAAACGTTTCATAAAATGCAGTACAGGCAGGACACTCACAGATAGAATGGCTATCGTTTATACTGAAAGTTAGATAGTCTTCCTGGGGATGTTTCCGGAAATGACGGCTAACTGTTTCTCTGGCTGCTTCCAGTGTCTGAGGAGAAGAAAAACATGGTTGCCAGTTCTGGTCATTATTATTCCGGGGAATATAGCGCTTGCCGGAAATAACAGGATAAATCTCTGGATACTTCTCCGCATACCTTTCAGGAGGAAAAACTAAAAACATATTGTGTTGATGTGAACCCATCATTATCCGGCGGTAACCAGCTACCAGGGTTGGCCAGTCTCCTGTACCCCTGACATTAAAAATGGCTGGACTGAGAACAGCCCAGTGAACAAAGGGATTCTCCAATATTTCAAGATTTCCAAGAGTCAGTTTTGGGTTTTCCGGTAGAGATGTAAAAAGGTCAGTTGGTAAGTAAAATCTGACTCCAGCAACCCTGTCCAGAAAACGCACTGCAGCAAAGAGTGTTCCCCGGGATTGTCCACCACAGAGGATAATTACATTTCCTTTGCGTTTGATAAGAAAACCATCGCGCCACAAATCCTTTACTTCCTCCTCCTCCACCCAGCGGGTCTTACCCAGTGCTATTATTACCTTACTGTCCCTTTCAGAAATCTTTTCCTCAGCGACAATCTCAAAACCAGAATTTTCCCGGGAGGCACCACGTAACCAGGTCTGTAAAAGAGTGGCTGCTTTCCTGGTCCAGTCTTCTATCACACCGGAATGAAGAACAATTACAGTGTTTGCTGGTTCCAGAGAGAGGGGAATCCTGGAAGAAGCAATGTCGTACCTGAATGGCTCTTTCCTGACTGCAGGAATCTGTTCTGGAGGTGGTTCTTTTGATAGGTACTCAGGACGAACTGTGTTAGAAATTCTTATCTCATCTATCCAGCCCTGGTAACCTTCCCTGCCAATATACCAGGGAGCGATGGCTCCTATAACCAGCCCCATAGTTTGTGTTTCATAAACAATTGGACCGCAGAAAGCACTTTTCCCGGAATCAATCCGGCGCCCGTCAAGGTAAAGTCTGACCTCGCCCTCACGGCTTCTATCTAAAACTGTAGCCACATGGTGCCACTGCCCATCAAAAAGAATATCTGACAGGTCTCCGGAAGATACTACTACCATTTTCACTCCATCCCCAAAACCAGCCACCAGGTACTTTCCTTCACTGATTCTCAACCAGTAAATCCTTTCGTTGGACCATCCGCCAGAAATAATGGTCGCATGGGTTGGCTGCTGCTTTTCTGGCTTAATCCAGGCTTCCACTGTCCAGCTGTTCTTGCCAACACAAAGAGAACCGGTGGATTCAAACACTATCCCTGCTTTACCATTAAAATAGCCTGCCTGTCCAAATTTTCCCTCTGACCAGGTTACTCCCTTTTCTGTGCCGTTATTTTCACAGCCACTGCTATCCCGGCTGTTACCATCCAGATGAAGCAAAACAACTGTCTTTTCATCAGGTGTGTAGACATCGACCGGTAAACACCAGAGACACCCGGCAAAAGTACCCATCATTACTGCCATATTTAAAAAATGTCTCCTGCCCATTTCTCTCCTTTTTCAGGAAATATAAAAGTAGTTTCATGATTTGTATACATATTAACACCTTTTTATTTTTGTGTCAAGTAAACAAGCTTTCCCGGAATATTCCAGTAATTGTGCCAGATCTAATCCTGTATGTCTGTGCTAAGAGATTGACACCGGGACGCTTCAGGACTTAGACTATGAATGAAAATCACGCAGGGGGCAGGGATGAAAATATTTCTTTCCGCAGCTGTTTTTTCAGGAGTTTGCTTTGTTCTCCTGGCTGGTGAAGTCATCACTACCAGCCAGGCTATTCAATATGTGGGTACAAACCAGACAGTCTCCGGCAGGGTGGTCAGTGTCAGGTATGCAGCGGGGAGCAAAGGTAAGCCCACTTTTCTCAATCTGGATAAACCTTATCCGGAGCAAATTTTTACTGTAGTCATCTGGGGTTCTGACAGGTCAAAATTTCCTGAACCTCCGGAAAAACTTTACCAAGGTAAGAAAATTCGTGTAACCGGTTTAATAAAAGTATACAGGGGAATTCCGGAAATTACTATCAGTTCGCCCGAGCAAATTGAGGTGGAAGAAACTTCTGGCACCAGGTGAGAACCGTTATGGAAAACATCACTCCGATGTTAAAGCAGTATCAGGATATCAAAGCAAAATATCCTGACTGTATCCTTTTTTTCCGTTTAGGTGATTTTTATGAGATGTTTTTTGAGGACGCCCGGGTGGCTTCAGGAATTCTGGATTTAGTTTTAACTTCAAGGAATGCCGGCTCAGCCGGAAAGGTTCCCATGTGCGGTGTGCCTTATCATGCTGCCAATGCCTACATCGCTCGTTTGATTAAGGCTGGTAAGAAAGTGGCAATCTGTGAACAGCTGGAAGACCCGGCAAAAACAAAAGGATTGGTCAAACGCGATGTCATCAGGGTGATAACTTCAGGCACTTTCATTGATGATAGTAGTTTCCTTTCCCGTTATCTTCTGGCTATAAATCCTGGTGAGAAAAACATTGGTCTGGCTTTTACTTCTCTGACTGAAGGAACAATTGAGGTGGGCGAATATAATGGCTCGGAAGCTGTGTTTGATATCCTGTCTCGTTACCCAGTTTTTGAGTGTATCTATCCGGTAAGCAAAGAAGAAAAAGTGAAATGTCTTTTGCAGAGCTGGCTGGCAGGGAATCGTTTTCTGACAGAAACAGGTTGTCCGGACTACTTCTTTAATCCGGAAATGGCTGCCACCAGTCTGAAGGAACATTTCCAGGTACACTCCCTGGATGGTTTTGGCCTGGGACAGAAATTACTGGCCGTTGGCTGTGCCGGTGCTCTTCTGGAGTATTTGAAGCAGATGAATCAGCAGCCAATGTTACATGTGGACCGGTTGCGGTTGCACCTTCAGGATGAGTACCTTTACATCTCACCGGCTGCCTGTCAGGGGTTAGAACTGGAACAGTTGGTGGAAGTAATGGATTACACACTCACCCCTATGGGGAAAAGACTTCTCCGGCACTGGGTTTACCATCCCCTGAAAGACAAAGCATCTATTCTGCAGAGACAGGACGCTATCAAGATACTGTTAACACACAGGGAACAGAGAAAAGAGTTAGAAAAACTGCTGGCTCATTCTCCAGATGTGGAAAAAAGTCTTTCCCGTGTAAGCTGTGGCTCCTGGTCAGTCAGGGACCTTCTGGCACTGAGGAATATGCTCTGTCGGACCCCGGCGCTACAGGAAATTCTTACTCCTCTGGCTAAACAGCAGTCATTGTTCCTGGTGGAAGACGTGCCGGTAGTTAGGGAATTGCTGGAAAAGGGAATTGATTCTGAGGTACCTACCTCTCAACCAGAGGGAAAAATTATCAGGCATGGTTTTGACGAAAAAATTGATTACTGGCGCAACATCCGGGAAAACGGCCGTGACTGGCTGAAGAAGCTGCAGGCAAGAGAAATTCAGCGTACCGGGATTACCTCCTTAAAAGTTGGCTACAACCAGGTTTTTGGCTATTTCTTAGAAGTCAGTAAAGCTAATTTGCACCTGGTGCCCCCGGATTATATCCGCAAGCAAACACTGGTCAACGGGGAAAGGTTTGTTACCCCGGAGTTAAAAGAGTTTGAAGAAAAGATGGTGGTGGCAGAGGAAGAATTGTTGCGGCGGGAAAAGGAATTATTGGAACAGATTACCAGGAGCATTCTTTCTCATTGTGCTGCCCTCCATAACTGGATTAATTCCTTAGCCCGTCTGGATGTTTTGCTCTCCCTGAGTAATCTGGCTGAAAAGTCTGACTATGTCTGTCCTGAGATAACTGAGACAGGTGAGATTATCATTAAGCAGGGGCGGCATCCGGTGGTAGAAAAGGCATGCCCGGAGCCTTTTGTCCCCAATGATACTCTGCTGGATTGTCAGGATAATCACCTTCTGGTGATTACCGGTCCCAATATGTCTGGCAAGTCAACCTATATCCGGCAGGTGGCAATCCTGGTCATTATGGCTCAGATGGGCAGTTACCTGCCAGCCAGAGAAGCCAGAATCGGTCTGGTAGACAGGATTTTTACCAGAATTGGTGCCCGGGATGAAATAACCCGGGGTCAGAGTACTTTTATGGTGGAGATGACAGAAACAGCAAGTATTCTTAATAACCTTACCCCTGCCAGTCTGGTAGTTCTGGATGAAATTGGACGTGGCACAAGTACCGCGGATGGCTTCAGTCTGGCCTGGGCAGTGGCAGAGTATCTTCAGTCTTTCAAAGTGCGGACACTTTTTGCCACACATTTCCACGAATTAACAGCACTGGCGGAATATTTCCAGGGGGTAAAGAATTATAATGTGGCAGTTCAGGAGCAGGGCCATGAGATTGTTTTTCTTCACAAAATCCAACCAGGTGGAAGTGACGAAAGTTATGGTCTCTATGTAGCGCAACTGGCAGGACTGCCGAAGGTTGTCATCAGGAGAGCCCAGCAGCTTCTTCAGGAACTGGAAATCAAAAATATGCTGAAGGAGAAACTGGTGCGCACGACTGTCAACTCAGAGCCAGATCTTTTTGCTGAGGATAACGATAATCCAGTGGCAGCAGTGAGCAGAGAAGTAGATATGGTGAGGGAAGTTATAGAACAACTGGAAGGTCTGGATATCAATACCTTAACTCCCCTGGAGGCTCTCAACCTCATCTCTCGCCTGCAGAAGAAACTCCATTCTAACCATTCCAGTCAGAAGTAGAAACTGTCAATCCTTTTTTCTGCGGAAAATCTCCGTGACCTTTTTTTTCAGGGTGTCCATGGTACTTACAATTTTGCTGGAAAATTTTTCCTTAAAATTCTTCTGTAGCGCTGCACCGATAGCATTTTTTAAGTCGGTTCTCAGTTCCTCAAAAGGGCCGCGCACTTCAAAATCAAGTTTAATGGTAGCAGTCTCGTCCTGCAGAACCCTGGCCAGCGCAGCAGCGGGCAAGCCAAGAAAAAGTTTACCTGCCAGTCCGCCCTTACTTTTCAGTTGTAGCCCTGTTATTTCTACATGGTTGATATTTTCCAGGTAACTGCCCCAGCAGGTAAAATGGGAACGCACCACAGCAAAACCAGAAGCCGGTGTGACAGGAGCCTGAGGAAAAAGATACACAAAGTCTTCCAGAAAAAGACCCTGGATATCAGCATCCGCAGTAAAGGAAACCGGGCTGACACCGAGGGTAACTTCTCCCCTGGAGGAAATCTGTCCCCGGTGGGCAGCCCTGAGGATTCCCTGGAGAGAAAAAGGACTGCGGACGGAGTGATGGTTAGGCAGGACAATTCTGGAAAGTTCCGCCTGGACTGCATCCAGAGTGAAGACTGGCTGTCCAGGATTAATGGCAGGGCTGATGAATTGTAGCTGGGCATTTTTCACGCTGAGGCGTTCTATGCTTAAAGAGACAGCAGGTTCTGAAGAGGGAGTTTTTGTTTTTACCAGACGCATCAGCTCACTGGCAAGATTAAGCCTGCCATCAGGTCTCTGGTAACAGATGAGTACCGGTTCTGAAATCAGGACTTCCGTAACCAGGAACTGATGTTTCAAAAGCAACATGGGGGCTACCTTCAGATAAACAGTTTCTACAGTCAGCATAGGCTGGCTGCCAAATCCTGGTGGTGAAGAAATATTGAGGTGACGAAGTGTTACAGTGCGGGCAGGGATAGAAACTTCAAAATCTTCCACAGAAATTCTTCCTTCAAAAAGCGGAGCAATGATTTCCTGGAATTTGCGACGGGCAACCGGCGCCAGTACTCCCCTGTCAGCAGCCTGAGAAACTGTTACAAGAAGAAAAAACCAGACGATTATTCTTGTTTTCATGCAAGAATGGATTATATAGGTAAAACTCTTTTCTGACAAGTATTTTTGTGCTGTTTTTGCTACCGGTCTGAAAAGATGATATTCTCAAAAAAGGAAACCATGGGCAGAGTAAAAATTCTTCCGGAAGAAGTAGTCAGCAAGATTGCAGCTGGAGAAGTGATTGAACGCCCTGCCTCTGTTGTCAAGGAACTGGTGGAAAATTCCCTGGATGCTGAGGCCGGGAAAATAAATATCGCCCTGAAAAAGGCTGGAAAAAGTTTAATCTGTGTTAAAGATGATGGAACAGGTATTCATCCAGATGACCTGGAAATAATTTTTTCCCGGCACGCCACCAGCAAAATTTTTCGGCCAGCAGATTTAAATTTTATCACATCTCTTGGTTTTCGTGGTGAGGCTTTATACAGTATTGCTGCAGTTTCCGATGTACTGGTACGCAGTTGCAGCAAACAGTTTCCGGCAGGTAAGGAGATTCACCTGCGGGCTGGTGTGAAGGTAGGGGAAAAAACCTTTGGCGGACCTTCTGGTACAGAAGTAGAGGTGAGGGAGTTATTTTACAACGTTCCTGTCAGAAGGAAGTTTTTAAAGAAAGATGAAGTAGAATTCAGTCAGGTTGTCTCTACTGTTTTACCTTACACACTGATTCACCCGGATATCAGTTTCGTTCTCACGCATAATGACCATACTGTTTTCCATTTACCAGCACGCAAGGATTTCAGGGAAAGAATTGAAGAAGCATTAAACCTGAAGAGAAAACATCTTCTCACAGAAGATTTTGATTTTCCTGAGGATGGTTTTCGTTTTCAGCTTATTCTGGGTGACATTAACATACGCAGGGTGAGAAAAGATTTGCAGTTTGTCTTTGTGAACAAGAGGCCTGTCTATAACCGGAGTATCAGTGCCCTTTTAAATGAGGTTTTCAGCACAATTTTTCCGCCGGAAGTAAAGGGTTTTTTCTTTGTCTCTATTTTTCTACCACCGGAAAACGTGGATGTGAATATCCATCCTACCAAAAGAGAGGTTAAGCTGGCTAATGAACAGATAGTTTTATCCCGTTTGCAAGAAGCCGCAGAAAACTTATTACTGACTCAGGGAAAAATGAGACAGGTAGAAGTTTCTTTCCCGCCGGTAAGAGAGACAGCAGGGAAGATTTCAGAAGAAGAACAGAAAACAGACATTTTTCAGTCCTCACCGGTGAATGAGGAGGTAAAATCTATTGCGGAACCAGCGGAACCATTTGATTCTAAAAATTTACGGGAAAAACTCACCCGGGGAAGGTATGTAGGCAGTTTTGCAGGAAAATATCTTCTTTTTGAAGCAACTGGTTCTCTCATTGTTGTTGACCAGCATGCTGCGCACGAACGTATTGTTTATGAACAGTTACTGACGCAGTTTGAGCAGGGCAGGGTGGAAGTCCAGAATTTGCTGACACCTCTGGTAATGGAACTGTCCCCTCAGGAGATGTTATCCTGGTCAGAAGGACAACAGCAGCTGGAAGAAATAGGTTTTGCCACGACGCAGTTTGACCGGCAGGCTATTGCTGTTCATTCCTACCCTGTTGTTCTTTCCTTTCCTGACGTGTCGCTGAGAAACATTCTGGCAGGAGGTGATTTAAGAAAGGATGATAAACAAATGCTTGCCTGTCGTGCCTGTCGGCAGGCAGTAATGGCTGGCAGGACACTTTCGGAAGAGGAAGCAGTCAGCCTGAAAAACGATTTATTAAGGTGTCAGGACCCTTACACCTGTCCCCATGGTCGTCCAACCTGCGTGGAAATCAAAGAAGATTTCATGGACCAGCAGTTTTTGAGAAGAAAATAATTCAAAAGTTAAGTTTCTCAGCATACTGGCCAATGAGGGGCAATTTCTCAGTCTTGCCGGAAAGTGCATTGACAATACCGATGATAGAGAGAACCAGCAGCAGCAACCAACCAATCTGGATGGTAAGCATTCCGACAACCGGAAGCCAGGCAAGGACACCACTGGCAGCTGCCCAGATAAAGCTAACAATAAAAAGAACTATCCCCTGTTTAACATGAAATTTACAGTAAGGATTTTCCTTCTGGGAAAGGAGGGGCACAAGAAAAAGTACTGACACATAAGACATCCAGGCTACAGGTTTTCCTTCCTTTATGTCTTTTTCTTCCATGTCTTCTCCTTTCAGTATTAATGCACGCTTACCCAGGCCTGATAAAAGGGTAGTTGAGAACGCAAAGATTCATTTTCTTCCAGTATATCATTTAAACTCCAGAAAAGACAACCCTCATAGCCTGCTTCCCAGGCTGCCTGCAGTTGAGAAACAACTGTGGAAGGCGAACATTCTCCGATTAACACCGGTAAAGCAGGAAGAAAAACCTGTTTTCTCCTGTCTATCCGGGGTAAGTTTTCACTGGAAGAGAAATGGTGAAACTGCAAGAAATCAACAGGTAAATATTTCCATCTGGAGAAGCTTTCTATGTTCTTGCCGCCAATGGTCACAGCAGCCTTTGGTGCTAATTTTTTAAGAAAGGAAACTGTTTCTGTCAGAAAACAATCAATGTCTGCTTCACTTACCAGGACAATATTGTCAGGTTCATTAAAAATATCCCACGCCAGAATCCCGGGATGCTGCCCGAACCTGTGGAAAAAAGGAGCTAAAACTGCGAGAAGTTTCCTTCTCCGGATAGGGTCCTCAAGGAAAGAGGGATATTCACCAACCTTGATTCCATTTTCGCTTTCCCTGCCGTCAGCAATGGTATAGTCAAAGAGGACCGGGATGAGCTTCAGACCGGTAGAGCTGGCGACATCTAAAAGTGTTTGAAAGTCAGTCATAACATAGTTATCCAGGGCAACTGGTTCTCCTTGAAGATTAAAAAAGAAGCCACTACGTAAATCGCAGAAAATAAACACCCTGACTACCTTTACCTGATGTTTAGCCAGAAGAGAAAAATCCTCAAACAGCCGGCTGCGATTGGTAGCAAAACCTCCATGTTTCCCGTTCCAGGGATGGCGACCTACATCCCAGCCGTAGTTAATCCAGGGTAGGTTAACCCCGCAGAAACTGGTAAACTTGTCTTTTCTCAGGCAGATTGTTTCTACCGGGTCCTGAAGAGAAACAGCCAGGTGAAGAATGTGGTTTTGTTTGCCAAAAGCCAGAAAGTGATAATGTCGGTCAATAGATATATGTCTGAGTAAATCCCCGGTTTCAGCCAGATATATGCTGATACCATCCGGGTCTCCCCCGTGGTACATTACAGCCAGAAGTTTACTATCAGCAGACCACGCCAGACCCTTTAAATCATTATTAGTCTTCTGAGCTTTAATGCGGAGAAGTAAAGTGTTATCACTGTTGTTAAAAATTCCTATCACGCCTTCATTCACAGGTTCCAGTTCTCTGGCATAAAACTGGCCATCAGGAGAAAAAGCGACTTTCCCGGGCAGGACGCTGCCTTCTGGGGAAAAGACAGCATCATTTCTCTCAAGAAAAATCGCAGTCTCTTCCCGTGCCGGCCGGGACAGGTTCAAATTTACACAGCCGGTAAGAGTAAAGAGCAAGAAACATAACACTACCAGGAGATATTTTTTCTTCATTTTTTTTACAGTCCTAACTTTCTCAGCTGTGCGAGAAGGTAATCACGGTGTTGCAGAAGTTTTTCCGGGAGATGGTCATAGTAGTGAGGGTGGACAAAAACGTCAGGCACAGGTGAAAGGGTATTCTTAAACTGTCTTGCATAGTTTTTTTCAATTGCCGTAAGGATGGCAATATCTTCCATACCATCACGCAGTATTTTCAGCCGCAGTGATGGTAAAACCTGTCCTTCCGGGGTAACTGGCGGGTAAACAAGAAAGCCATTCCCGTGGTGGATACCACCATAAGGATATTTGTAAGGCTGGACGTTAAGACTTCCAGTCTGCCAGAAATCTTTGAGGGTATTCCATTCCCGGTTACCAGCCCAGATGAAAACACCCTTTGCACGGAAGTACCAGGACATCCACAGAGCAATCCTGTGTTCTAAGGCAGGGTTATCAATCAGCATATTAGGGGCCTGTACCAGTGGTGCCCGCATTTGAAAATTGATGGGCAAATGGCAGTAATAATGCCACAAAAGCGGTTTTTCCGGTAATTCAAAGTTACTCGGGTCATACCGGCTGCTGGACAGGTCTGTGAGCCAGATGTCACAACCTTTTTCCATCTGAGGATGATACTCAGAAGCCAGAAAGATGCGCAGTCCAGGGAACTGGCGGCGGAAATTCTCTGCAAAGGGAATGTTCTTGTTGACAAATGTTTCTTCAGAAGGTTCATCAACATTGCTGTAAACCAGAAAGTAAGAAAGCCAGTTTCTCTCTTTCAAGAAATCATAAAGTGCCTGGTCAACCCTGTGTATCTGGAAGTACCGCTGTCCTTTAGACATCAGGAAACGGATGAACTGTTCAAACTTTTGCGGTTCTACCCAGAGACTGGCAAGGTATTCCTGACAGAAGACTTGCAGATGGTGTTCCAGCGCAAGACTGCACATCTCCTGAAATTGAACTTCCGAGAGTCTTTCCCGGGAGAACCAGGCTACCAGAGGGAAATCCTTGGGTTGTATCCTTAGCTTTACTACTTCCACAGGTACGGAAAACCTTACCGGTTGTCCCCGGTCTCCAGAGACCCGTATATCGCAGGTGAGCCGTTGTCTTGTTTCTCCAGTCGGGATTTTTAACTCTATGAGGAAGACACCTGCCTGTGTACCGGAAAGTTCGCAGGAGTTTTCTAACAGAAGAGGGTCAGGCCATTGCTGGCTCTGGAACCGGGGATAAGGGGGGTTGTCCAGGGTAACGAATATCTCTCTGAAGATAGAGACAGGCACACCAGCAGTGGCTACCACCCGGTATCTGGCCTGCTGAGCACCTGTACGCGGAAGGATAACCACCTGAAAACTAACGGTAGAATCAGGTACAGCCCAGAGTCTGGCAGTCTGGTGGACTTTTCCAGGTCCTAAAACCATACCGCGGAACCAGTACTTATTTGGCCAGAGTTTAACCAGATTATGGGTGACACCTGCCAGAAATTCTGCCTCAGGGTAACTTTCAAAATAGGAGGTGAAACGAGCCAGCTGGTCACTGAAAGCCAGACCCCAGGGGTCAACTGTGCTGGCTAAAGACTGTTCTTCCTCAGGAAGTTTTTTAATATCCACGGCTACTACAGTGAGACTGAACAAAAAGAAAATCAGGCACAATCTTCTCATGCATTTATTTTATCATTTTTTCAGAATCTGAGGTAAGTTTTGCAGCCAGCGGTGGTGATGAAGCAAGAAAAGACTGTTTTCCTGTCCGGCTTCATCAAAGGAGGTTAAATCCAGATAAATCCTTCCTCTGCCCACAGGAAGAAGACAGCCTTCCTTTTTTAACCTGGAGTAAAGATTTCTTATCCCGGTTACCTGTTCTAAGGCAGGAAGAATATTGGCACTAAAACCACGTGGTAATTTACCTCCGGCAGCGGCGTCCACTGACGGGTCATCTTTAGTCTCTCGCAGTGTTTCCAGAGGAAGTTGACTCACAGGGTCAATACCCAGGTCTTCTCCGAGAAGGATTACTGTGTGGCCGGTGGAAAGATGTTTCTTTAAAGCAGCGGTTTTTTCCAGCCAGTCGGTTTCCAGAAGAAGTTGCATAATGCGGTGCCTGCTGATATCACTTTCCAGACAGTAGTAACTCAGAGCGACCTTATCACGGGTAGCACCTTTGAGATAAAGGTCTTTCAATGTTTCCAGAAGATGGCAGAATTCCGTATCGCTTATGTCAATACGGCTGGGCTCGGCTGAAGGATAAAAAATGTCATTAACAGCAGGGTACTGGCGGGAATGAATACGGGGGAAAAGCCTTCTCTGCAGCCCCGAAACAACATCAGTGATTTTAAGTGTCCAGGTGCCCTCAGGACTATCAAGAGGAAGTGGCAGCAGAATGACTTTTTTCCCTTTCACACTTAGACGACGGCACATTTCCGGAAGAATCTGGCCATCTGGTCCTTCAATGTCCACATGAACAGGCCTGGCATCAGAAGCAAGGTTTCCTTTCTCATCAGTTACTTCTACAGTTATCTTCAGATAATCCTTTCCGGCCAGGAGGACAGGTTTCTCCAGATTGGCTTTCAGGGGCATCGTTTTGAAAGGGATAAAGGCAAAGAATGCTACCTCAGCTGGTTCCAGTTTTACCGGGAAGCAAAAACCTGAAGGCAGAGTTGCCCGGACAGACTTAGTGAAAGCAAAAGGGTCTGTTTCTTCAGTGGTAAGTCTGGCAGAACGTTCCTTTAACGGCAGGCGCTGGTTATTGAGGATGTCTATCACCTGTTCTACCCTGTCCCGCAAAACTATTTCTGCTGTTGTTGTTGGGCTGGTCCTGTCACTGAAGATAGCCAGCACCCTGACCGGACTATCTTTCAGCCGGTAATGATACAGAACCCAGTCATGTACAGCCTGTCCGTATAAAAGCGGGTTCTCCACCCGGAGAAAGGGACTGATGCCCTGAAGTTGCACCAGATTGTCAAAAAGTTGTCTCAGGCTTTCTGCCTGGAAGGGACTGAATTCATACTGAGAAAAATGGTCAAAAGTAGCCATGTTAAGGTGGATAGCTCTACCCTGGCCATAAGGATGAAGAATTATTGCCGGGTTACCGTCGTATAATTTTAAAGGAACCTGGCTATCCGGGGCTAAACCAAGAATCTTCTGATGTCCAAAGCTCCAGAGATAGCAGGGTTCTGATCCTGGTCTGGGAGAGAAACGCCAGTTGGTGGAAATGCAACTGGCAAGGTTAAGAACACAACGTTGGCCGATAAGTTTTGTATCAGTGGTAAAACCACAGACTTCGTTCAAAGGGAATCCTGGAACAACCTGGTGTGGACGACCATAGCCGTTATGAGTTGCCAGAACAGGCATGGTAATAAGTAATCCACCTGATTGGACAAAATCTCGCAGCTTAAAAGCAGCAGTTTCCGGCATGGTCTCTACCCAGGGAACAACAATCACCCGGCAATGCGGAATTTGTTCTTCCGTAATAAAACGGGCAACATAACCGGAAGCATTAAGGACATTGTAGATTTGAAACTCAGGGCCACCCAGCCAGCCGGTACCGGTCGGTTTGAACCCGAGCTGACCCATATTGCAGGCTTCCGGGCCAGGAGAACGGAGAAAAAAATTGGGTCGGCTGTGCACTGTTTGCCAGTCCAGATCAGGGTGGTAGATTCCGACATCAAAGTCTTCTACAGGGTAGCAATTCAGGAAAAACTGTTCTCTGGGTCTGAGTTTTGCCAGAAGTCTTTTCAGCATGATAGTGGAACGGGAATGAGTCAAATCACAATGGAACTGGGAACCCCAGTTGGAAATGAAAGTAGACAAAGCAGCCAGACTGTGATTCCAGAATTGTCCCCAGACACGTCTGTCTTCATCAAATCCCCAGTGAAAACTGAACAAGGGGGTGGAACCATTTTTTGACCTGGCCAGGGCTTTATCGTGCCAGGGAGCAAGAACGCTGGCGTGGTAGACAGGATGAACCATGGTCATGGGTATGGGACTGAAAAGATTGAAGGTTAGAGAAAAACTCATTCCCCAGTCAGAAACAGGGTTCAACTGCTGCAAATTTTCAGTAATGGTTTGGGCTACTTTTCTGGTGTACCAGAAGAAAAATCCATGGGTATCCAGGACTGGAGCAATATTTTCCGGGACACTGCTGGGTGGCTTGACAAATAACCAGCCAGAAGGATATCCGTACACCGGGTTAAACCGCACCTCAGAGAAGTCCTTATACTGGGTTTGCCACTCGGTATTCAGTCTGGTAATATCGGTATATTTTTCTCTTAGATACAACTGAAAAAACTTATGTGCCCCTTCAGGAATATCTTTTTCTTCCAGCCAGGTTCTACCGAAAGGATTGTTACTCCAGTGATAGTAGAAACCTGTTTCTTCTCCAAAATCCTGAATGACGAAAGCAGCTGTTTTGTGGGTGCGGTGGAAAGCATTTTCGGCAGTTTCCTTCAAGTGGGAAAAGTCCGGGGTCTTGAAGTCGTTAGTGAATTTTTCCATCATGGTGGCTGACCACTGGTACCAGGCACGCATGTTAAATCTGGAATAATATGGTTCCTGCCAGGTATGCCCGCCGTTATAACCGACACTTTTATGATATCTAACAAAAAGTGGCATCATGCCGGCAGGAACTCCGGAGGTGCCAGCCCAGTAGTTACTGAAAAGAAATTTTTCTCTCATGGTCCAGGGCTGGTAACGCCAGAACCAGCAGTCTTTCTCTGCCCATTTTTTCCCGGCATTATCAACCAGGAGGAAGACAGTGCGAAATGCCCAGCCTTCTGTACCGTAGTCCGGCATTTTCCAGGTGAAAGTCAGAGTATTTTTTGTCTCAGGAAAAACAGCCACCGGTTGTTCCTGATAGGCGACCAGGCGGCCAAATGGGTTGAGAATAAACCAGTGGGCTTTCAGAAGATGGTCCTTCTGAGACAGGATTGTGGAGCTGAAGGTTATCTCCTGGTCAGGACTGATTCCATACTGGTCTGGTGTAAGTTCTACTGAGACAGCACCATTGATTTTTATCAGGTTGTAAGCCCGGCTTACTTCTTCCCCGGAATAGGCAGTTACCTTCACCAGATATGTCCCTGTAGGTGCCCAGGCTGGTACCGTGAAGGGAAGAGAGATTTTTTTCGTTTGTGGCTTTACCAGTAACGATTGACTGATAAGATTTTCTCCACGAATATCCTGGAGGAAAAAAATAGCTCTTAAGGGTTTAGAAAAATTGCCAGAAATCTCCACTTCTATCTGCATTCCACTACCAGCAGAAACTGTTCTGGCAGAAGGTATGACACGCAACTGACAGAGCCAGGGTGAATTTTTCCAGAGCCGTCCTGTTTGTTCCCAGAAGTGAGCCCAGAGCAAGTCGCTATCAAAACCTGTTTCCCTGTCAAGTGGATGGTGGCAGGGAATTAAGGGGGAAAAAGAACATCCCCAGACAAAACCTTTTTCCACTTTCAGCAGACCCCAGATAGCGTAGCGGTCAGGACGGGTCTGGATGAAAGGTATTACTTCCTTTTTGAATTCCACCGGGCTGTGCCTGAGATTCTTTAGCATGTCTTCAACTGGTAAACTTCTGAAAACAGGGTAATCAGGTTCAAGGATTTCCAATGACTGCTCTTTTTGTTTGCCGGCGGCTGACTTTCTGGAGACAAACGGGCAGAGTCTGGAGAGCAAACCCTCTTCTACCGTGGCCCCCCCCAGCCACACAAGGGTGCCGCCACTGCTTACATAGTCTAACAGGAGTTTTTCTATCTCCGGTGGAAACTTCCTGCTTTCCATGATGATGAAATCAAACTGTCTTCTTAAGAGATAGTTTTTCAGTCGTTCTGTTCTTTCTTTCAGCTTTGCAGGAAAGGAAGCATCATCCCAGAGGATTCCATCAGTGATAGCAGCTGATTCATCATCACCAGAAAGTTCCGGGTTGCAATCTCTCTGGTAGATGAAGCGGAGATTGGTATGTCTTTCTAAGAAATTGAGAACATAATAATGCTGGTGCATAGCGCCTTTTGCCAGATAAAGCACTCTGATTCTATCGCGGAAGGATTCAGTGACAGTTAGGGTTTTTGCAGCAAGCATTGTGGCTGAAGGCTGGCTGCTGACGCCAACGGAAAAAACAAAAAGGCAGGCGGTGAAAAGAATGCTTTTCCCTATCTGCAGAAAAGTGCCTGCAGGAGAAAATTTTTTGAAAATATCAGCTTGCGTACAGGTCATTGATTCTCCTCTGTTAAAAGTTTCCATCTCGGACTTCAAAATGAGTGGGTTTATTATAGACTCTGCCGCCAGAGGAAATCCAGGCAGCTATCCAGTAAATCATCTTTTCCACTGTTACCTGTGGTAATCCAAATAAGGAGATAGCCCTGCTGGCATCAGCAAGTAAGGCTGTTTCTGCCTCTTTACCTTGAAAAACTGGTTTTTTCCCCAAAAGCTCTCCAAAACGTTTTGCTGCCTGGCGCACAGAGACTATTTCCGGACCTGTGAGATTAATAATCTTCAGCGGTGATTGACAAAGACGCAGGCACTGGACAGTTGCTCTGTTGGCATCACCCTGCCAGATAACATTAAAATAACCTGTGGTCAGAGGAATAGCCTGGCCTTCTTTAACCTTCAATGCTATATCTACCAGCACTCCATAACGTAATTCCACAGCATAATTAAGCCGGATAAGGCAGCCAGCCAGTCCGTACTTGCAGGAAAAATACTGGAAAATTCTTTCTCTTCCGAGGCAGGACTGGGCATATTCACCAACAGGTGCTACCGGGTCAGTTTCCTTACAGCCACCAGAAGAGACAGGAACCAGCGGGTAGACATTACCTGTGGAGAAGGCAACTATTCTGGAGTTACGGAAATGACTGGCTACCAGAGCTGGCAGATAAACATTCATAGCCCAGCTCAGGGGTTGATTTTCAGTTGTTCCGAATTTCATACCGGCCAAGTAAATAATATTTTCCACCCGGGGTAGCTTTTTTACCTGTTCTTCTTCCAGAAGGTCACAGGTAATAATTTCCACCCCTGATTGGTGTAAGAAATCCCTTATGGCAGGCTGGCTGAACCGGGCCACACCGATAATTCTTTTTCTACAACCAGCTATCTGGCAGGATTTTACAAGAAGTTTCGCCAGGGAAGGGCCAATCTTTCCACTGACTCCTAAAAGAAGAATATCCCCGGAAATCTCAGAGATTACTTTGATGACCTTTTCATCCGGCTCACTGAGAAGTTCTTCCAGCTGGGCTTCTGTCTCAATTTTTTCCAGCATAATTTATTTCAGTATTTCTATAGCCCGGCGCATTGTATGTTCCACGTCTTTTGATTTTTCTTTACTCAGGGCTTCTTCCAGGAAAGGCAGAGCCTTAGGCTCACCGATCCGGGCAAGACTGTCGGCTGCTTTTTTCCGGACCGGCCATTCCGGGTCATTTAGAGCCTGGATAAGGGTATCCACACTTTTTTTCTCACCAATACGTCCCAGGGCTTCCATGACAGCTTCCCGGACTTCAGGGTTGCTGTCAGAAGCAAAACTCATTAGTGTTTCTACAGCAGCTGGATTACGCAAAAGCCCGAGAGCATAGATTGAAGCCCAGCGGCATTCTGGTGAGGAAGTATTCTTCAAGGTCTTAAGAAGTGGTTCAAAAGCCAGCTGGCCAATCGCAGCTAAAGCCTCGCTGGCTTTCAGTCTTACTCCTGCTTTACGGTCGCCAAGGGCTTTTATCAGGTGAGGAATGGCTGCTGGCTCTGCTAATTTTCCTGCGGCTTCTGCTGCTACACCACGGATAGCTTCTTCTCTGTCTGAAAGGGCATCAATAATGGCAGAGATAGCACCAGGTCCACCAATGCGGCCTAATGCTTCCAGGACCTGGAAACGAACTTTTTGTTCCGTGTCATGGGCGGCTGCCAGCAAATATTTTAGAGCCTCTGGTCCGCCAATCCGACCGAGTGCTTCCGCAGCCTTTACCCTCACGGAAAAATCGCTATCCTGAAGGCACTGGCCAATGGCGTCCAGGGCTTTTTTTTCTTTCAGCCTGCCAAGTTCTTCGGCTGCCTTTTTGCGGATATAAGGGTCTTTTTTATACCCGAGGGCTCTCATAAGTCCGCTGACATCTTTTGTGGCAATAAGTTTGTCTATGTCCGGTTTACCCCATCCCCAGAATGGCATGGTAACCTCCTGTAAAATTACCTTTATATATTTTGGCATCAGAAGGGTGTTTCAGGCAAGAAAGCACCTTGACAGACAGAAAACGAAAGGAGAAAATTGTGGGCAGACTTTTAATTCATAAAAAAAAGGTAAAAATGACAGATTACACTCTGGGCGTAAACACCTATTTTATGACTACCAGATGGCCTTCCCCTTCTGAAAAATTCAGGCTTGTCAGGGAAAAACTCGGTCTTGATTGCCTGCAGTACTCTCTGGATAATTTCCAGGTTGATTGGCCGCAGGTATACCGCCGGAAGCAAATTCAGGAAATCAGGAAGGCTGCGGAAAGATACAGGGTTAACATTCATAGCGTTTTTACCGGTTCTGGCCATCATGATAACAGTTTTCTTTATCATCCGGATAAGGAATGGCGGCAGTATTCTCTGAAATGGTTTAAAGCCGCGGTTTGTTTTGCCAGGGAAATTGGAGCGTCTGGGGCAGGGGGATTTACCGGTGCTCTGTCTTTAAGCGAGAGTAAGGATTTAGCAGTAAGAAAAAAAAGAATGCAAGAAGCCATGGATCTTTGGTGCCAGCTTTCAGAAGAAGCAGCCAAACAAAGACTGGAATTTCTGCTGATAGAACCAATGTCTGTGAGAAGGGAGCCTCCCTGTACCATCAGGGAAAGCCTGGAAATGATGGAAAGATTGAACGAGAAAGCCTGCCTGCCGGTTCGCCTCTGTCTTGATGTTGGGCATCATCTTGCCAGAACAGGTAAAGAGAGAAGAGAAAAAAATCCTTATGAGTGGTTAAGGTATTGTTCCTGCTGGGCAAAGGCTGTCCATTTGCACCAGACTGATGGGATTACCAGCCGGCACTGGCCCTTTACCTTTAGTTATAACCGCCGCGGAAAAATCCGTGCAGATAAAGTTTTAAGAGCAATTGAAGACAGCGGTGTCCCGCAGATGACACTTCTGGTGGAGATTTTCGTTCCTGTTTTTGAGCCCGGGGATGATAGGGCTTTAGAGCAGGTAAGATTAAGCGTAAATTACTGGAAGAAGGCTTTAAGAAGAAGGGTGAAAACTTATCGCCAGGCAACTGTCAGGAAAGAAGGAAAGGAGTAACAGAATGGAGAAAAAAGTAAGGGTGGCTGTGGTAGGAGCAGGAGGGGCAGGTTCCGGAATAATACGGACAGTACAAAACAGCGAAGAAACAGAACTGGTGGCTGTAGCTGAAGTTTCAGAGGAGAGAAGGCAAAAGCTTAAACACCAGATTTCTGTTCCTGTGTACCAGGACTATCTCCAGCTTCTTGCCAGCGAGGAACCTGACCTGGTCGTCAATTCCACTCCCAACTTTGTCCATGCGCAGGTGGCAGTTTCCTGTCTGGAAAAAGGCAAACATGTTTTTTCGGAAAAACCAATGGGTATGAATAAAGAAGAAGTACTTAGCATTCTTAAGGCTGAGAAGAAAACAGGTAAGATTTTTCAGGTGAACTTTGAAATGCGGTATTCCTTGATGTCCAGAAGAATTAAGGAAATTATTGAATCCGGGGAACTGGGTGAGGTGATGAATATCCATTTTGTTCATAACTGTGGTGGGACAGGATTTGTGAAAAAACAAGGAGACTGGCGGGCTGACCCGGACAAGGTGGGCGGCTATTTTATAGAAGAAGGATGTCATCGTCTGGACCTTTTCCGCTATTACATGAACTGTGAGGTAGAATCAGTTCTGGCTGTGCCGGCTCCCAATCTGAGAGGCCCGGATGGCTGGCATCGTGGTTACCGGGAACCAGCCTGTACTCTCTGTTTTTTCCCGGGAGGAAAGCTGGCTCAGTTAACTACCATTCAACATCTTGGAGTCTACCCGGTAGAGGTTCCAGGCACAGAACCTGATTTGGGTCATGAGTACGGGATAAAGATAGTGGGTTCCGAAGGTGGTTTAAGAGCAGACTTCTGGCGGGCTTTCATCCAGGTAATCTACTTTGCTGGAAAAAGCGGGAATACCAGGTTAAAACGGACAGAATCCTATCAGGGCCTGCCCAATTATCTTCTCCACCATGATACACCTGGTTTTTTCCTTGATTTTGTGAGAAGGTTAAAAGAAAATAAGCCACCACTTATGAGTGCTGCTGACAGCGCTAAGTCTATGGCAGTAGTCTTTGCCTGTGAAACTTCTCTCCGTACTGGAGAAAAAGTTCCCGTGGATTACAGTTTTCTTTCGAATTAAACAATTAGTGATACTTTGCTTTGAGACTTTTTCCCAGTCTGGCACTCCGGCAGGCCAGGTCCAGAATATGGATTGGCCGTCTTGACCACTCTGGTGTGATAACCAGCGGTTCATCCTTGGTTAGATGGCTGGCAATATTCTGGTAATAGCGCCAGTGTTCCGAAGGGGGATTGGGTCCTCTGGTAATGCAAGTTTCTGCTCCCCGGTGAGTAATAATCTCATATTCTCCACCACTCATAATATAGGTACCTTTAGTACCAGTAATTTCCAGCTGTCCTTTTTTAGGGTTGGAATCCAGTTGACTGATCATCAGTGTTAACCAGGCTCCACTGGCAAACCTGACGACCGCAAAACCTTCATCTTCAATAGTGTCCTTACCCCAGGAAGTAAAATTTGCCCAGTAACCAGTTCTGTCAAAACCGGTGACTTCTTTAATCTCGGACTGAATAATCTGCAGGCTGTATTCCAGAAGGTGGACACCCCAGTCGTAAAGGATGCCACCAGAAATAGTTCTGGAGGAACGCCACCAGTCTTTAGGCTGGCTGTATCCTCCCATATGAGCCTCAATACGGAAGACTTCACCGATGACACCGGACTTAATTCTTCTCACCGCTTCCATAATACACCCATCCCAGTGTCGGTTGTGGAAAGTAGAAAGAAGCAGATTCTTGCGGTGAGCTGTTTCTATCATCGCATCGCACTCTGCTGTTGTAATAGCCATAGGTTTTTCCACTACTACATGCCTGCCAGCCTTCAAACACTGTAGTGCCAGTCGTGCATGAGTGTTATGTGGGGTAATAATAATCACCAGGTTTGCTGAAGACTTTTTCAGCAGCAAACTGGTTGAAGAATAAGTTTCAATTCCAGGAAAATCTTTCCTGGCCTGTTCCAGTCGCTGAGCATCAATCTCAGCCACTGCCACAGGTTTCATTCCTGCCTGCCTGCAGAGCTCCAGATGATATTTCCCCATATGGAAAGCCCCACCGTAACCGATAGTAGCCACCTTTATGTCTTCGGGAGCTGTCAATTTTGCCATTTTCCCTCCTGTTTTTTAACAAAGTTTATAGTTTTTACCACCAAAACAGTACTTTGTCAAAGCAGCGTATCTGTGTTATATTTCTGTTTTAAAAAGGAAGATTTATGACATGCCGGGAAAGACTTCTCCGTGTTTTCAAAAGGCAGGAAACTGACCGCATGCCCATCAGGCTCTGGGGAGTGGACCCTTTAAATCCACGGGATGACTGGAAGGTTTTATACCAGTTAATAGAAAAATATGAACTGGAAATAATCCGGGACTGGACCCCGGGCTCTGACGAATGGCCGCCATCTTCAGTGAAAAGAAGGATAGAAAAAGGACCGGTGAGAAACGGCCAGCAGGAAGTGAAAATAATCTGGGAGACACCTCAAGGTCCGCTAACAGAAATTTTTTGCTCTTTCCTTGATGGATCTCCGGGGCGGTGTGTGAAATATTTGATTGAAACTCCCGAGGATGCAGAAAAATATCTTTCCCTTCCCTCCCGGACACAGTTACCGAAGTTAGATTCTTACTGGGAACTGAAGAGAAAAACTGGAGAAAGGGCTCTTTTAATGGTAGGAATTGATGAGGCTATGTACTCCATTCAGAGATTGATGGGCTCAGAAACGTTTGGTTACTGGCTTTATGACTACCGCCAGTTGCTGCATCTGATGATTAGTCGTTCTTTCCAGTTTCTGGAAAGACTGGTAAAACACTATTTAAGTAATAATCTGGGTGACGCTTACGGCTGGGTTGGTCCGGAGTTATGTATACCACCACTGGCTTCAGTGAGGGATTTTCAGGAGTTTGTGGTCGCCTATGACAGAAGGATAGCGGAGTTAATTCACCAGGCAGGGAAGGTAGTCTGGGTGCACTGTCACGGAGATATGTCTGAAGTTCTGGAAGGGTTTATAGATTTGGGAGTTGATTGTCTTAATCCCATTGAACCTCCCCCGGTAAGCAAGATTACACTGAGCCAGGCTAAAGCCAGATGTGCTGGCAGAATGACATTGGAGGGCAATGTGGAAGATGGAGCTTTTGATTGTCTGAAACCAGAAGAAATGAAAAAACTGGTGGAAGATACTGTCAGGCAGGGCAAACCCGGTGGTAACTTTATTCTCTGTCCAACATCTTCTCCTACGACCTGGTCCAGACTACCGGAGCATGTGGAGACTAACTACAGAATTTTTGTGGAGACTGCTGTTTCCATGAGAAACTATTGACCTCACTTATAGATTCTTATTTCTTCCAGTTTTTTTCTCCGCACGACAGTATTTTCTTTTTCCCGGGCATAGCCGACGCTTATCATTATGGGCACATGCTCACTCTGCTTTAGCCCCAGTACCTTTTTTACAGCCTTTTCGTTAAACCATCCCAGCCAGCAAGTGCCCAGTCCTTCCTCAGTAGCAGCAAGGACAAAATGCTGGCAGGCAATAGCCACATCTATCAGGTAGTACGGTGTTTTTTTTAAAAAGCCTGCTACTTTTGGCAAAACTTTAGATGCTTTTGCCACCACTACCACCAGAACCGGAGCAGCCAGAGCAAACTGATTCAGGGAATAGATACCTGAAAAAGCAGCCTTACCCAGTTTTTGTCGTAAGGAAGGACTTTCCACAGCGATAAAGTACCAGGGTTGCTGATTACAGGCTGAGGGCGCTAATCTGGTTGCTTCAAAGCAATATTCCAGAAGTTGTCTTGGTACAGGTGTGCTGAGATAGTTTCTGACACTACGTCTTTCTTTGACCAGAGTAAGGAAGCTCATTTTTCTCCTTTGTTTTGTCTTTTCTTCCTGATAGTGTTATACTGACTAACCCAGAAAGGAAAAATGGTCAAGTTATCTGTTTGTGTGGAGGCATTCTGGAAAGGGATGTCCCTTGCAGAAAAAATCAGGCAGGTGAAAAAACTCGGGTTTGCTGCGTTTGAATTCTGGTCCTGGCAGAATAAGAACCTTCAGGAGATAAGCGCAGCACAGGAAGAAACAAGTCTTGCCCTGGCTGCTATGTGTATGGAGCCAAACTTTGCTCTTACCACGGAAGGTAACGAGAAATTGCTGGTGGAAGGAGTGGCAAACTCCGCCTCTATCGCTAAGAAACTTGGATGTTCCACTTTGATTGTGACTACTGGAAATGTAGTAGCCGGGGAAAGCTTTGAACAGACAAGAAGACGGGTAGTGCGGAAACTGCGGGCAATGTCTGCGGTGGCTGCTGGTAACGGTATTACTTTAGTTCTGGAACCTCTGAACCCGGTGGTTAACCATCCTGGCTACTGGTTAACCAGGGTGGGTGAGGCGGTGGATATCGTGGAAGAAGTTAATTCCCCTGCTTTGAAGATACTTTTTGATATCTACCATCAACAAGTCACAGAGGGTAACATTCTAACAAAGATTGAGAGGTATTTGCCTTTCATCGGGCATTTCCATGCTGCCGGGGTACCGGGCAGAGGTGAACTTGTCGGAGGAGAACTTGACTACCGGGCTATTTTTTCTGTAATTAACCGGTTGCCATACACAGGTTATCTCGGGCTGGAGTTTTTCCCTGCCGGCAGTGATGAGGATGCTCTCAGGCAGGCAATTTCCTTACTCTGATATTTCTCTGCTTCAAACATGGTCACGGAAATTTCTTTCTGGGGGTGGCTACTTTTGTTGATAAGCGGGCTTCTCATTGGTCTTTCCAAGACTGGTATCCCGGGAGCAGGTTTTGCTGCTATCCCTTTAGTCGCTATGGTTATTCCTGCAAGGGCTTCCACCGGTGTAGTTCTTCCGATGCTCATTTTTGGAGATTTCTTTGCTGTGATTTACTATCGCCGGAAAGCATCATGGGTTCATCTAATCAGACTTTTACCCTGGGCAGCTACCGGGATTATCCTGGGCTATATGATTTTGCGTCTGGCACCAGGCGGTCGTATCTGGCTGGACGACCTGCGGTTATCAAGGGTAATCGGGACAGTGATTCTGGTACTCCTTTTTCTCAACTGGTGGTACCAGAAAAGCCAGACGGAAGAAACCGGGGTTCCTGATTACTGGTGGTTTGCGGCTGGAGTGGGGTTGCTTGCGGGTATCACCACAATGATGGCTAATGCAGCCGGTCCTATCCTGATTATTTATCTCCTGGCGATGAGACTTCCCAAGGTAGAGTTTGTTGGGACTGCTGCCTGGTACTTTTTTCTTCTGAACTGGTTCAAGGTTCCTTTCAGTACCAACCTTGGTTTCATTACCGTAGAATCTTTGAAGCTTAATCTTTTGGTTTTACCTGCTATTACCCTGGGAGCATTTTCAGGAATTTTTGTCCTGAGAAAAATCCCGGAGAAAACATTTACCCTTGTTATCCAGATAGTGGCAGCAGCTGCTTCTTTGAAACTGATTTTTTAATCAGCTGGAGGTAAAGAATGGTAAAGGTAGCTGTTATTGGAACAGGAAGTCGTGGTTTTTACGGTTTTGTCTTACCGCTCAGCCAGAAAAGAGATGTGCAACTGGTGGCGCTTTGTGACGTTAATCCAGCCCGTTGTCAGGTAGTAGCAGGTTTTCTTAAGGAGAAAACCGGGTGTCTGGTACCTCAGTATAAGGACTACCATCAGATACTGACAGAAGATATTGACCTGGCTATAGTAACCACACCTGATTTTACCCATGCAGAAATTGCTGTCAGTCTGATGAAAGCAGGGAAAGATGTGTTTGTGGACAAACCTCTGGCTACAAAAACAGAGGACTGTCTTAAAGTTTATCAAACCATGAAGGAGACAGGTCGTCGGTTGTTTCTTGGTTTCAATTTGCGGTATGACCCGGTCTGTCGCCGCCTCAAGGAAATTCTGGACAGCGGAGCAGTTGGGCGGATAGTCAACATTACCAACGCGGACTTTTACGAAGGTGGGAAGACATATATGGGACGCTGGAACCGCTTTTATAAATACAGCGGTGGTCTTTTCTGTCATAAGGGCTGTCATGATTTTGACATCATTAACTGGTATTTGAATATGGCCAGACCGTTAAGGGTGGTAGCCATGGCTGGAGTGGATATTTTCCAGCCGCAGGGCATACCCTTTGCTCCTGACGGGAAGAAAATAGGTCCTTACTGCCGGGCGTGTGAAGCCAGTTTGTTATGTCCTGATGCCAGTAAGATACAGACACCACTTTATACCGAGAAGGTGGCAGAAAATGATCACTACTACCCGGATACCTGTCTCTACCTCTCAAAAAAAGATACACATGATAACGGTTTTGTTCTTGTAGAGTACGAAAACGGAAGCCGGATTTTCCACTGGGAATGTTTTTTCACACCAGTGTCTACCAGACGTTACACCGTGGTTGGTACCCACGGGCACCTGGAGGCTGATTTAAGTGAGAACAAAATTGTACTTTATCCCAGGTGGAAAAAAGAGCAGATTACCCACATGCTCACAAGAGGAGAAGGTGGACATGGAGGGGCTGACGCTACTATGCTGGAATCATTACTTCTTTCCTGGCAGGACCCGGATTCCTTCTCTTTTCCTTCAGTCAGGGAAGGTATTTACAGTGTGGTGATTGCCCAGGCAGCAGAGAAATCCAGAAGAGAAGGAAGAATTGTCTCTACCTCGGAATTAATTGACTGGAAAATTTTGAGTGGCTGAATTTTTTACCCGAGATAAAGGTCCTGGGAAGGGAAAACCGGGTCCACAGTCAGATTCACCTTCAGCCGGCGTAAACCAACCTCATCTCCTGGCGCAGGTACATGAGTGAGATGAACCTCGCATCCAACCAGTTCACCCAGTTTAGCCATGGCTAATTCAGCTGTGGGGTTGGTGGCAGCGGAGATAGAAAGTGCAATCAATGTTTCCTCCAGGTCCAGAATTTCCTGTTTGAGGCCAAGAATGTCTTTTTTTAGATTGCGAATATGTTGAATGACATTCGGTGCCAGAAGGTGGATTTTGTCAGGTATTTCTGCCAGCTGTTTAATACCGTTAAGGATGAGACTGGATGCAGCAGTCATGAGAGAAGAATTTTTCCCGGTAACAATAGAGCCATCAGGTAGTTCTAACGCTGCACCACTGGTAATTTGTCCTGGAACTCTCTGGCTGACTTTCTGGGCGGCGATTCTGGCTGGTGTGACTACCTTTCTTCCTTCAGGGCTAACACCTGCCTCTTCCATGAGAAGGATTGCTCGCTGCACAGTCTCTTTCTTCTCCAGTCCCAGGAGTTGTTCCAGCTGATAGCGAAAGAAACGCCTGATAATTTCCTGACGGGCTGCTTCCTGGACAACCTGGTCGTCTATAATGGCAAAACCAGCCTGGTTGACCCCCATATCAGTGGGTGACTTATAAGGCATACTATCTCCCATAATCCTTTTCATAATTCTCTGGATGACAGGAAAAATCTCCACATCACGGTTATAATTAACCGCGCTTTTCTGATAGGCACTCAGGTGGTACGGGTCAATCATATTGAAATCCTGAAGGTCAGCAGTAGCTGCCTCATAAGCAATGTTGACCGGGTGTTTCAAAGGAAGATTCCATATCGGGAAGGTCTCAAATTTAGCATAGCCTGACCTGAGACCCTGACGATGGTCGTGGTATAACTGGGAAAGGCAGGTAGCCAGTTTTCCACTTCCCGGTCCTGGTCCGGTAACAACCACAATGGGTTTACTGGTTTCAATGTAGGTATTCTGACCGTAGCCAGCAGGGCTAACTATGGTATCTACATCTGTGGGATAACCCTGTGTTGCGCGGTGAAGATAAACCCTGATATTTCTATTTTCCAGCTTCGTCTTAAAACCTAAAGCCTGTGGCTGGTTGTCAAATCTGGTAATGACCACAGCCAGGACACCAAGTCCATTTTCCCTTAAATCATCTATGAGTTTCAAGGTATCCACAGCATAGGTTATCCCAAAATCTCCCCTGATTCTTCCCCTTTCAATGTCACCAGCATAGATACACAAAAGGATATCAATCTTATCCTTCAGGGAGCGGAGCAACTCTATCTTGATATTCGGATTGTAACCAGGTAGCACCCGGGCAGCATGATAGTCATGCAAAATCTTGCCGCCAAATTCCAGGTAGAGTTTTCCGGAGAACATTTTAATTCGTTCTAAAATAGCCTTTTCCTGCTGTTGAAGATAGAATTGATTATCAAATCCTATTAACTTTTTCATCTCTTGCTCCTTCGTGGGTAAAACGCAGTCTGAGACCAAGCAAATCTCATTTCTTCAGGAGTTTGTCTATCTCTTGCACAAACCCTTCCACCTGTTCAAAGAAGTGATTGTTACGGATATCTTTTTCTCTTATACTCAAACAAGCCAGGGGTTTTTTACCGGCAACTCTTTCCATTTCCTGGAAGGTATTCTTGCTCCCGTAACCGCCAAGAGTACAGAAAAAAGCTGCCTGCCGTAATCTACCGCGGTGAAGAGTAAGAAAACTGCGCACAGGGCTGGCCATGGTGAAAGCCCAGACCGGTGTGCCGATGATTACCAGGTGATAAGCAGAGGGATTAAACTTTTGCGGCAGTATTGGGGGGCAGTATTTTCTTCTTGCCTGCCAGGCAGCAGAAAAAAAGGTTTTCCTGCCTGGCAGAACTTCCTTTATTTCCTCCAGTTCTGCAGATAGTTTTTCTGCCAGAAAACTGGCAACCTTCCTGGTATTACCTGTTCTTGAATAATAAACCACCAGAATCCGCCGCATAGTTTATAATACCATCAGACCACGCCCTGAGCCAGCATGGAATCTGCCACCTTGATGAAACCAGCAATGTTTGCTCCTACTACATAGTTTTCCGGAAATCCATAGTCAGCAGCAACCCTGATGATTGTCTCATGGATGGAATACATAATTTCCTGGAGTCTTCTGTCCACTTCTTCTCTGGGCCAGGCAAGCCGCATGGAATTCTGGCTCATTTCCAGCCCTGAGGTGGCTACCCCTCCTGCGTTGGCTGCTTTTCCCGGAGCAAAAAGTACACCTGCTTTCTGAAATTTTTCTACTGCCTCCGGTGTGCAGGGCATGTTAGCACCTTCAGCCACCAGAAGACAACCATTTTTGATGAGCTCTTCAGCTTCTTTAACATTAATTTCATTCTCTGTGGCGCAGGGGAAAGCAGCATCAGCTTTGACAGCCCATGGTTTTTTACCTTCATAATAAGGCACATTGTATTTCTCGGCGTATTCCTTAATCCGGCCGCGGCGCACATTTTTCAGTTCCATCACAAAACGTAATTTTTCTTCATTGATGCCAGCAGCATCATAAACAAAACCACTGGAATCAGAAAGAGTGATTACCCTGGCACCCAGCTGGATGAGTTTTTCCGCGGTATACTGGGCAACATTGCCTGAACCGGAAACAAGACAGGTCAGACCTGAAAAGTTCCTCTTCTTTCTCTTGAGCATTTCCCTGGCAAAATATACCAGTCCGTAACCAGTCGCCTCCGGACGGATGAGAGAACCACCCCAGTTGATTCCTTTACCAGTAAAAACTCCAGTAAATTCATTCACCAGTTTCTTATACTGGCCAAAGAGGTAACCAATTTCTCGCTCCCCAACACCAATATCTCCAGCTGGAACATCAGTATCAGGTCCAATGTGGCGGAAAAGTTCGTTCATAAAAGCCTGACAGAAACGCATTACCTCCGCGTCACTTTTCCCTTTGGGGTCAAAATCTGAACCGCCCTTGGCGCCACCCATAGAGAGGGAAGTTAAAGAGTTTTTAAAAATCTGCTCAAAAGCCAGAAACTTCACTACGCTTAAGTTCACACTGGGATGAAAACGCAAACCACCTTTATAAGGTCCAATCGCACTACTAAATTGCACCCGAAAGCCTCTATTTACCTGACAGGTGTTGTTGTCATCCAGCCAGGCAACCCGGAAAATAATTACCCGCTCAGGCTCTACCAGCCTTTCCAGAATTCTTGCTTCTCTGTACTCCGGTCTTTTTTGCAATACCGGTTCCAGGCACCGAAAAACTTCCCTGACCGCCTCGTGAAACTCTTTCTCCAGCGGATTTTTCTGAATAACCGCATTCAGTACATCTTCTACATAAGACATCTTTTTCCTCCTGTTTTTTAGCCAAATAAAATGCCACTGCTCAGCTTATGCTAAAAGCAGTGGCGTCTGTGCCTTACCCCGGATGACGACTTTGTCTCCGATTACCTGGGATGCTACCAGATATAAAAACTTTCGTCAAGTGGTACTGAGGGTGATATTAGAAGAAGAGATAGAAAAAATTTTGTGTTAAATGTAATGAGTAAGAGCTTTCATTAAATTCTGCACAACGATGTATTGCAGGGTATCAAAGCGAGGTAAAGAGTGTTGTTTTATAGAAGGACTTCAGTATAAAAGGGCGGAATCGCTAATAACAATAAATCCTGCCATAGGGCCTTTTTGAGACAGGAATTAACTTAATGAATTCTCTGTTTGTAATCTCTCTAACAGGAATATTGAAGTAGTGGCTGAAGTTTATCAGGTAAGCCAATATTTTTTCAATTTTATCCTCTTTAAAAATTCTAACTTCTTTTCCTACCGTTCCTGGATCTATTTGCCCTCTGAGAAATATCTGACCCCCATGCATTCCTGTTCCAGCAAGCTCGCCAGCAATTCGTTTTTTCTCTTCAAGGTTCAAAACGATTATAAGACCTCCCGCCATATACTCCCCAAGAAAATCTTTTGATGTTCCACCAATAACAATAACGGGATAAAAAGTTTTGTATTCCTTCATATGAATACCTACCCTATATCCAGCATTTCCTTTTATGTAAATTTCCCCTCCTCTCATGGAATGGCCTGCTATGTCACCGGAATTACCATTCACAATTATTTTCCCAGAATTCATTGTGTTTCCAACCCCGTCCTGACAGCTTCCGTTTACATAAATTATTGGACCGTCCATAAAACATCCAGTATCATTTCCTGCAACACCGTTTATTATTATCTCAATATTTTTCTCTTTCAGACCTGCTGCTGTGAATCTCTGGCCATAAACATTTTCAAGAAAGATTCTTGTGTACCCATCATTTATCAAAAGTCGTATTTTCCTGTTCAATGTACTATAATGAAGCTTTGCGGCATCAATTTTTATTTCCTTCATACCTCTATTCCTTCCCCTGCAACAATATGCTTTCTGTATTCTTCTGGAAGAACAAGGAGACCAAATTTATCGTTTATTAGCCAATTTTTAAAAGAAGATACATCCACTTTATTTTTTATCAGGCCTGAAATTATTCCTGCCCTTTCTATTTTTCCAAGGTAAATTGCTCCGACAATCTTATTTTCTTTTATAACTATTTTTCTGTAAAACTCCTTTCCAGAGTCCATTGTAGAAATTACTTCATAGCCGGCATTGGAAGAAGGATTTGTAATCCCGAAGGAAATTACAGGTATTCCGAAAAATTCAATTGAATTCATCACAAACAACCCGTCATATCTTTTGTTTGCACCAGCCATATTATAACCAGCAACTTTTCCCATTCTTGACGCCACCGGCCATATGGCAATAACTGATTTCTTATCTATAAAAAAATTATCTGCCTCGGCAACATCTCCTCCAGCAAATATAAAGGGGATATTTGTTTGCATGTATTCATTGACTATTATTCCTCTGTTTTTTATTATTCCTGTGCCCTCTATAACACTTGTTTCAGGAATTACGCCGACACATATTACTAGAGCGTTTGTCTTTATTCTTTTCCCATCTTTAAGAATTACTTCCCTCAACTCACCAGCCTCACCAGCAACTTTCTGCACTGTGTTATTCTTTATGACCTCACACCCACTGGCCCTTAATTTATCCTCAATTATTTCGGAAGTATGTAAATCAAAGGTGTTTGATAGCAACCTATCTGAAAGATCAATTATTTTTACAGAAATTCCTCTGGCGATTAAACCTTCGGTACATTTAAGTCCTATCAGTCCAGCACCAAGCACAACGATTTCCTTTATTTTCTTTCCTTCTATGAATCTTTTTAGCTTCTTCGCAGTGTCCAGTTTTGTGAAGGTAAATATTCCCTGTTTTATTTTGCTCATATCTTCTATTTCCGGTATTATAGGTCGTCCGCCTGTCCCTATAAATAGAAAATCAAAATTAAAACTTTCGTTACCTGTGTAGATAAGTTTCTCTTTTATGTCTATTTTTCTCACAGGCGTATTCAAGAAACATCTTACATTACTTTCCTTGTAAAAATTCTCTTCCCGAAAATTCAGTTGCTCTTCTTTCAATCTTCCGCCAAGATAATATGAGATTAAAGGTTTAGAATAGTTTAAGATCTCCTCATCGGAAAAAAGAAATATTTCTCCTTCCTTATCCACTCTTCTTATTCCTTCGATGCAGCTTATGCCGGCAATGGAATTTCCTATAATTACATAGCTATTTCCTGCCAATTTTTTCTCCCTTTGCATCAACAAGTACTATTGCTTCATTAGGACAGTTTTCCACACAGACAGGGAATCCACTTGTGATACACAGATCACATTTGGAGGCAATTTTTCTGTTTTGAATGTCAACCTTTATGACACCGAGGGGGCATACCATCACACACATCCAGCATCCAGCACATTTTTCGTTGTTATGTAAGACTGCCCCGGTAATCTTATCTTTGTACATGGCACCAGTTAAACAAGCCTCTATACAGGGTGCTTCCTCGCAGTGTCTGCATTGAATTGCAAAGCTGACATGTCTGTCTTCTTCAAAATAGATTCCTGATAATGGTTTTTGTTCCTTTCCTTTATATGCTTTCACTATATCTTTTGTTCCTGAGTGTTGGGTTATACAATGTACTTCGCACAACCGACAACCCATGCAATATTCTTCCCTTATTAAAAGTTTTCCTTTTACCATGCTTCTCCAACATGTTTTATGCCAAGAAATTTCAGTTCAACTTCATTTAAATCAAAGCCTCGTAACTGTTCTCTATTGCTTCTGAGGGATTCTATGGCATTTATTCCCATGCCACCCAGCATCTCTTTTATCTCCAGAGACCATGCCCTCAAGAGATTGTAGGCTCTTTCAGCGCCAATTTCGGGGTTTAGCCTTTTCGTAAGATATGGGTCCTGGGTTGCTATTCCCCAGTTACATTTTCCCGTATAGCACTTCTGGCATAGATGACAGCCCAATGAAATTAAGGCAGCAGACCCGATATAAACGGCATCGGCCCCGAGAGCAATTGCTTTTACGACATCCGAACTTTTTCTGAATCCACCTGCTGCTATTATTGAAGCCTGATTTCTTATCCCTTCTTCTCTTAATCTCTGGTCGACAGCGGCTATTGCTATTTCTACTGGGATACCGACATTGTCCCTGATAATCTTCGGTGCAGCTCCTGTTCCGCCCCTTATTCCATCAATGGCAACATAATCAGCTCCTGCTCTGATCACCCCGGTTGCAATTGGAGCAATATTGTGGACTGCTGCAATTTTAACCCCGATGATTTTTTTATAAAGAGTGACTTCTTTTAAGGCAAATACAAGTTGTTTTAAGTCCTCAATGGAATAAATATCGTGGTGTGGAGCAGGTGATAAAGCGTCTGTTCCTTCCGGTATTATTCTTGTTCTACTTATTTCTGCACTGACTTTTTCTCCGGGTAGATGTCCACCAATTCCTGGTTTTGCCCCCTGTCCTATCTTGATTTCAATTGCTGCCGCTTTTTCAAGGTAGTTAATGTCAACTCCGAATCTTCCACTGGCGACCTGAACAATACATTTGTCAGAGTAAGGGTAAAGTTGTTCTGGAAGTCCTCCTTCTCCTGTATTCCAGCAAGTTCCAAATTTTTTAGCCGCAATGGCAAGTGATTTCATCGCGTTGAGAGATATTGAGCCAAAACTCATTGCAGAAAACATTATCGGGATTTCAAGTTCAAGCTGTGGTGGAATTTCTGTTTTAAGCATTTTTTCCTCGTTCTGAGTGGTGAACCTGATGCTGTTGGGTTTTTTCCCAATGAATGTTTTGAGTTCCATTGGTTCCCGGAGCGGGTCTATGGAGGGATTTGTTACCTGTGATGCATTTAAAACAATACGGTCGAAGTAATTTTTATATTTTTTGTCACAGCCCATGCCTGTAAGTATAACTCCGCCTGTTTCTGCCTGTCTCAGGATGTCATAAACATATTCCTTCTGCCAGTTGTAATTTTCTCTAAGGGCATACATATTTTTCTTTATTGTTATGGCAGCCGTTGGACATAGCTGCTCGCAAAAATGGCATCCTGCACATTTTGAACTCTCACTTCTTATTGTATTTTCTTCCCCGTCGTATTTGTGGACATCGTTGGAACACATACGGACGCAAGCCTGACATTTGATGCATTTATCCTCGTCACGTTCAACCAGGAATTCACATATTCTTTTTATCTTTGCCATTTTACTTTGAAGATGACCGGTTTACCTGCCTCAACTTGGAAAATGTTTTTAGTTGGCCCGCCTATAATTCTGATTGCTGCTTCCTCTGAAGCAATATAGTAGAATTCATCATCCTCTCCGGCAACAAGGGGCCTTAGTTTTATTCTGTCTGTCATGCCTACCATAGATTCAGAGTTGGCGACAATAACTCCAAAGGGGCCGTTAACGAGTGCGGAAGCATAAACAATTCTCAGACTTTTAAGTATCCTCCTACAATTTTCGTCTTCTACCCTTTCAATTTGAAACCAGAAGGGAGGCGCAAGAATATCCCCGATTGTTTGAAAATCATGCTTATGTTTTCTGTAAAGCAGGTCAAAAAGATATGTAATTACCTCTGTGTCTGTAAAAAGGGTGCAGAAGTATCCAGAGTTCTCAAGATATCTTCTATTTATGCCATAACTGGAGATTTCACCGTTATGGACAACAGACCAGTCTAAAATGCCAAAAGGGTGTGCTCCACCCCACCAGGCCACTGTATTTGTTGGGAATCTGTTATGGGAAAGCCAGATGTATCCTTTATAGTCAAGAATCTTATAGAATTCTCCAATCTCATCAGGTTGTCCAACCCCTTTAAATATCCCCATGTTTTTTCCCGAAGAAAAGACAAAAGAATCTTTAATGTTTTTATTGATAAACATAACAGTCTTGATAATGAAATCTTCTTCAGTAAGAGAATAAATCTCCTTTTCCAAAGTTTTTTCCTGAACTTTTAAGAAATACCTGTGTAAGCGCGGAGTGTAAAATAAGGACCTCACTCTTTTTGTCGGTATCGGTTCCGAGTGGATAATGTGAAATTTTTGTTCCAAATAATTTTCCGTTGTCTCTATCCCCTTTGTTTCGTTGTACATAATGTGAAAGCACCAATAATCTTTGAAATCTGGATATATCCCATAAGCAGCAAACCCTGAACCAAGGCCATTTCCCCTCTCCATCATATTACAAATGGAGGTAAGTATCCTGTCACCACCTAAGGGCATTCCATTTCTTGCCATTATGCCACTTACTCCACATCCAGATGGGATTCTAAAATGCCTCTCGTCCATTCTTTATAAGATTGGTAAGTATGTTTTTATCTCATATTCGTGAACCCTTTTTCTGTATTCATCCCACTCAATCTTTTTTGCAGCCAATAAATTAGAATAGATATGTTCTCCAAGTGTTTCCTTCAGTAACTGACTTTTTTCTGCTATTTCAATTGCTTCAATTAAACTACCAGGTAACATATCCACTTCCATTTTATTTCGCTCTTGTTCTGTTAAGTGGTAGACATCAACTTCAATTGGGTCCGGAAGCGTATAATTATTTTCTATGCCTTTTAATCCTGCGGAAACCATACAGCAGAATGCAAGATAGGGATTACACGCCGGGTCCGGGGAGCGAAATTCAACTCTTGTTGATTTTTCTCTTCCAGGTTTGTACATAGGTACCCTTATTAATGTGCTCCTATTTCTTCTTGCCCAGCACATATATACAGGTGCTTCATATCCGGGGACAAGACGTTTGTATGAATTTACCCATTGATTACAAACAAGTGTTATTTCTCTGGAATGGCGTAACAATCCCGTGAGATATTTTTTGGCGGTTTCACTCAAATAAAATTTGTCATTTGCATCAAAAAAGGCATTTTTTTCGCCTTGAAACAATGATTGATGTGTATGCATTCCGCTACCGTTTACTCCAAATATTGGCTTTGGCATGAATGTCAGGTACAGTCCGTGTTTTGAAGCAATTTCCTTAGCAATCATTCTATAAAACATGACTATGTCAGCCATAGTCAAAGCATCAGTATATCTTAAATCAATTTCATGTTGGCTTGGCGCCACTTCGTGATGTGAATATTCTGCTCTTATTCCCATTTCTTCAAGTGTCAGGATAATTTCTCTTCTGACATCTGCGGCAGCGTCAAGAGTTGTTACATCAAAATATCCACCCTCATCTAATGTTTCTGTTCCTTTGTTATCCCTGAATATAAAAAATTCAAGTTCAGGCCCCACATAAAATGTGAAACCTTCTTTTTTTATACTCTGGAGTTTTTTCCTCAATATATATCTTGAATCACCTTCGTACGGACTTCTGTCCGGGTTTAAAATATCGCAGATCATTGCTGCTACTGCCTTTTCTCTTGGCCGGTAGGGCAGCATGGTAAAAGTTGATGGGTCAGGGAGAGCGACCATATCTGATTCATCTATCCGGGCAAATCCCTTTATGGAGGAGCCGTCAAATCCCATTCCCTCTTCAAGGGCGTACTCCAGTTCCTCAACAGGAATTGAAAATCCCTTCATCTGACCGGCTATATCTGAGAAGAACAACCTTATGAATTTAACATCTTTATCTTTACAAGCTTCCATAACATCCTTTTTACTTAATTCCCTATTCATCTTTCCTCCTTTTGTTTAAAAGGGTTCTGCCAAATTTGGCTATGTTTTAAGTAGTCTTTTTCTTTGTATTTCAATGGTTTTATATGTTTTTATAGCCCTCCCCCCTTTTTTCGGGT
>Ga0185342_1000081_pt1 | contig 57178 bp, 43 predicted proteins | sample ConPoolayeEmetaG_FD_128045 | JGI IMG/M metagenome (GOLD analysis project Ga0185342, IMG submission 128045) | Hot spring microbial mat communities from California, USA to study Microbial Dark Matter (Phase II) - Cone Pool mat layer E metaG... ... | reverse complement strand
GGCAAATCCACAATGTCACCTTCCATACTGAAGACTCCATCAACCACAATTAGCTTCCCTTTTTCAGCCGGAATCTCGGACAGGACTTTTTCCAGGTCTTCCATATCGTTATGCCTGTATTTCTTAACCTCAGCCCTGGACATCCGGCAGGCATCTATAATACTGGCATGGTCCATGCGGTCAGTAATGATACAATCGTCCTTGCCAGCCAGTGAGGTAATTATGCCCAGGTTAGTTTGATATCCGGTGGAGAAAGTGACGGCTGCTTCTTTCCTCATGAACCTGGCCAATCTCTCCTCCAGGACCTCGTGCAGGTCGATGGTTCCGGTCAGAAACCTGGAACCGCAGGTAGCCACGCCGTAGCGGTCAATGGCTTCCTGAGCAGCCTTTTTAACTTTGGGATGGTCAATCAATCCAAGATAATTATTGGACCCAACCAGAATCATATCTTTCCCGTGCACCTTGACTCTGTTGCCTTTAGCTTCAGAAATTGGAGTGAAGTAGGGATAAAGTCCGAGAGCTTTTGCCTCCTCATCTTTGGTATAAGCATAGCACTTTTCAAAAATATCCATTCTGTCCTCCTGAAATATTTTCAAACTCTTTCTAATTAATGGTTATAACTTTTTACTCTTTTCTTAAACTTTTTTCAAGATTGATTGACCGGCCCGAAGGCTTGGTCTAAAATCAGAGCATGATTGCCCTGGTTACCGGTGCCACCGGATTCATCGGTACCCGCCTGGTCGAACATTTGCTCTCCAGCAATCCTCAGAACCAAGTTTATGCCCTCGTCAGAAACCCCGCTAAACTGAACCGGCTCAAATCATTCAACAACCTCTACCTTTTAAAAGGAGACCTCCTGTCGCTTCCGTCCCTTCCAGGTGACTGTGAAGTGGTCTTTCACTTAGCTGGACTGACCAAAGCTCTGAGTCCAGCTGATTATTATACTGTAAACCAGAAGGGAACGGCAAGCTTACTCCTCTCTCTGCTGCGCAGTGGACTCAGACCGAGGTTTGTGCATCTGAGCAGCCTGGCCGCCGGAAGACCTTCTTCCTCAGGAGAACCGGTTAGTGAAGACTCTTCTCCCTGCCCGGCTTCGCCCTACGGCCACAGCAAGCTGCAGGCTGAGGCTGAAGTCTTAAAAAAGAAAAATGAGCTCCAGGTCATAATCCTGCGGGCTGCAGCTGTCTACGGACCTGGTGACCTAGATTTCTTACAGTTCTTTCAGCTAATTAAGAGGGGCTTATTGCTATCTTTTACCAGGCCGATTTTGATGAGCCTTTGCTATGTGGATGACCTGGTAAGGGCATTGCTTAAAGCCGCCCAGCCTGGTCTAAAGAGTGGAGAAATTTACAATGTAGCAGACCCTGTGCCCAGAAGCTGGGAAGAGATAGGGCTGGAATCGGCCAGAATTTTGGGGAGAAAGGTAACGACAATTAGAGTGCCCCTCTGGGCGGCCAGAGGAGTGGCCGGATGTTCTGAACTTCTTTCCAGATTTTCAAAAAAACCCAGCACTTTGAACCTCAGTAAATGTCAGGATCTGGAAAAACTCTCCTGGGTGGCTGATGTTTCTAAAATCAAGCGGGAACTGGAGTTTGAGACCGTCTGGGATTTTCAGAAGGCGCTGAGAGAAACCCTCACCTGGTACCAAAAGCAAGGCTGGCTGTAGAGAAATAATAATTTTTTATTTTATCTCTATTAAAATTTCATTTATAATTTAATGCCCATAAATAAACAAAACAAATGGAGTAATCATAAAATGGAAAGAAAAACAGTAATAACAGGGATTGGACATTATGTTCCACCTAAAGTGGTAACTAATTTTGACCTGGAAAAAATGATGAACACCTCTGATGAGTGGATAAGAGAACGAACAGGTATTATCCAGCGTCACTGGGCTGAACCGGGGGTGGGGACTTCAGACCTAGCCACGGAAGCTGCCCTTAGAGCTATAGAAGATGCCGGAATAGACAGGTCAGAAATCGATTTCATCATTGCAGCCACTCTTTCTCCCGACCACTATTTCCCGGGAATAGGAGTGATGGTCCAGGCCAAGCTCGGGTTAAAAGAAATAGGAGCCCTTGACATCAGAAACCAGTGTTCCGGATTCATCTATGCTCTTTCCGTAGCCGACCAGTACATAAAGACCGGTACTTATAAAAAGATACTTCTGGTGGCTGCCGAGCTTCAATCGGCCAATCTGGATTTTTCTGACGAAGGCCGGGACATGGCTGTTCTTTTTGGAGATGGAGCCGGAGCGGTTATTCTTGAGCCAAACGATTCAGGTGATGGCCGAGGCGTTCTTTCCTGTCATCTTTTTTCAGACGGTCGGTTCGTCAGCGAGCTCTGGATGGAAAAGCCATCCTCAAAAGATAACCCAACCTTCAGACCTGAATTTTTTGAGCAGGGAGCATTCTATCCCCGAATGAATGGCCGGACTGTTTTTAAAAACGCTTCCGAAAAAATGCCTCAGGCTGTGCTGCAGGGTCTTCAGCACCTGGGCCTGACAGTAAATGACATCGATTATTTAATTCCCCATCAGGCCAACGACCGCATTTCTCAGATGGTGGCCCGAGGACTGAAAATTCCGGAAGAGAAGGTTATCAGAAACATAGATAAATACGGCAACACCACGGCTGCTTCCATTCCGATTGCTCTCTCAGAAGCCGTAAAAGACGGCCGAATTCAAAAAGGTATGCTCATAGCTCTCACCGCCTTCGGAGCCGGTTTTACCTGGGGTTCAGCCTTCATCAGGTGGTAAAAGATTTTATCAAATAAAAATTGATATTAATAATCAGGCTGTGGTAATATAAAAAGTTAGAATTAAATTAAGGCATTAGCCGGAGACAAAAGACACAAGGAGGTTATCAGAATGAAGAAATCAAAATTGCTGCTTTTAAGTGCCGCCATTTTAATCCTGCTTCATCCTTTCGGGCAGGCTCTGGCTCAGAGTGCTGAAGACGGCAAATTCCAGAAAATTCTGGAAACTTATCTGGATGAATACTGGAAATTTTATCCGACTCAAGCTACTCTGGCCGGCTACTACAAATACAACGACAAGCTAGAAGACCCCAGTCAATCAAACGTTGATAAAAGAGACGATCTTATAAAGAAAATAAACGGCGACATCATTAAACTTGACCGGTCAAAACTTTCAGCCGAGAATCAACAGGCTCTGAATATCCTCTTCGATTACATAGACCTCGAGATTATTAGACTGGAAAACCTTCTGCCCTGGGACTACAACCCTCTATTTTACAACGACATAATCATCAACAGCATTCATAGCCTGCTAACCAGTGATTTCGCTCCTCTTGAGGCCAGAGTTAAAAGTGCCACAGAAAGAGCCAAGCAAATGCCAACTCTTATCAAAAGGGCTAGAGAAAATTTAAAGACCCCAGCTCAGGCTTACACTGAAACCGCTCTCAGGCAGATGCCCTATATCATCGATTTCTACAAGACCGAAGCCCCGAATCTGGTGGCTGAAGCATCAGAAGTTACCAAACAAGCTTTCCTCGCCGAACTCAACAAAGTGGTGGCTCTGCTTGAAGATTACCAGAGATATCTCAGAAACGAACTGCTGCCCAGGTCCACCGGCAATTTCCGGGTTCAGGAAGTTCACCGCCGAATGATTCAAAGGCTTTCTGGCTCGGCTATCAGCCAGGAAGAACTGATTGCCAGAGCCACGGCCGATGTTAAAAACATCCGCCGAGAGATGTTTCTGGTCTGCATCCCACTTCATAAGATGATGTATCCGGAAATTGATCTCGAGCAATTGCAGGGAGATCAGGATACCATCTGGAACCGGGTGATAAGGAACGTGTTTGATAAAATCAAAGCTTTCCATCCAACCAGAGACCAGCTGGTTTCCTCCATTGCAGCAGTGGCCGAGAAGCTTAGGAAGTTTGCTGAGGAAACCAAAACTTTCCCCGTTCCAGCAGAAAATTTAACCATTAGACCGATGCCGGCTTACTTTTCCGGAGTTTCCCCCACTCGCCTGATTGGCCCCGGAGCTTACGAAACTCATGGCAATTACGCACTGGAAATTATGCCCATTCCCCCAGACTGGTCTGAAGAAAAAGTCAAAAACTTTCTGGAAGAATACAATAACTTTTACCTGGAAGTGCTGACCGCTCAGAAAGTTTTCCCTGGAACTTTCGTTCCCCTGACCATTACCAAGAAGGCCTCTAGCCTGATTTCCCGCGTTTTCCCCAACCAGGCCTTGCTCCTGGGCTGGCCAGTTTACCTTCAGGAAAATCTGATCGCAGCCGGCTATGGCGATTATGACCTGAGAATCAGGTTAAATCAGTTAAAATTGATGCTCAAAACAGCCATGGACTTTATCATTGATCTCAACATTCACCAGGGCGGAATGACAAAAGAGCAGGTTATTCGCTATCTCACTGTTCAGGGCTTTCAGACTGAAGCTGAAGCTGAAAGAAAGTGGGATTATCTGGTACTCAATCCCGGAATGGGAGCTCTGCCTTATGTAGGTCTTCAGGAAATCCTGGACCTGGAAAAGGATGCCCAGAGAACCAAAGGACAGGCTTTCAATCGGGCTGAGTTTATCGCCAGGCTTATATCAAACGGAGCTGTTCCCATTGTTCAGCTCAGAAGCCGGGTTATAAATTAAGTCTTTCAAGGGAGGAGAAATTCTGATGATTTCTCCTCCTTATTTTTTTATTCCTAACCTTAAAGTATAAATGTAATCATGCCAGCTAATTCCCTGGAACCAGTTGAAGAAATTGTCGCCGGTCTTGTTGACTCTCACGCTCATCTGGACATGGCCGATTTCAATTCTGACCGGGCTGAAGTAATAGCTAGAGCCAGGCAAAACTCAGTTAAATGGGTACTCTGTCCGTTAGATCTTTGTTCTGAAGAAAGTCTTAAAAATGGCCTCGAGCTCCGGCAAAAATTTTCTGGTATTTACCTGGCGGCTGGAGTTCACCCCCATCAAGCCGATAGGCTTTCACCTGAGCATCTCAATTCAATAAAAAAGCTGGCTGAAGAAAAAAAAATTCTGGCCATCGGGGAAATAGGGCTTGACTTTTACTACAATTTTTCACCAGAAAAAAAGCAAATGGAAGCTTTCAGTCTACAGCTGCTTCTGGCTGCTGAGCTCGGACTTCCGGTCATCATCCACAGTCGGCAGGCAGCCGGGAAAATAATTGAGGCCATTAAATCTACCGGCTTCAAACAAAGAGGGATCCTGCACTGCTTCACTGAAAACCGGGAACTGGCCAGAACCATGCTGGACCAGGGTTTTCTGATTTCCTTTTCAGGTATTCTGACTTACCGGCCAGCGGCTTATTTGAGGGAAATTGCCAGTCAGCTCCCGGTTGAAACCCTATTAGTAGAAACTGATGCTCCCTATCTAACTCCCTGGCCAGAGAAGAAAACCTGGAAAAGAAATGAGCCGGCTCTGGTAGTCTCAACTGCTCGAACCTTAGCCCGGCTCCATAACCTGAGTCTTGAAGAAATGGCTGAAATTACCACCAATAATTTTTTCCGGCTGTTTAAATTGAAAAAATAGTTAAGTGGTGCTAATATTCACCATTATGCTACTCTACCCACCAAAAAATAATAATGCCTAAACACTGCAGAGCCAAACCCCAGCCACCAAATCCTCTTAATCTGGAGAAAATCTTCTCCCCGGTAGCCAGGCAGCTCAAGTCTGTTCAAAAATGTCTGACTGCCCTCGGCAAAGGGACCAGTCCGGTCTTAAAAAAGGTGGTCAGAAAAGTTGTCATCCGTCAGGGAAAATTAATCCGGCCCGGAATTATGTTGCTCATAGCCAGTCACTATGGCCACCGCGGTCGAAGAGAAATAGCCGCCGCTTCAGCTCTGGAAACCATCCATCTGGCCAGCCTGATTCACGACGACATCATAGATGGCTCCACCCTGCGACGCGGACAGAAAACAGCCTTAACCATATTTGGGCTTGAATTCAGCCTTCTGCTGGGGGATTTTCTGTTTCTTCAGTCCATCAATAGTTTTCTAAACCTAACAGATAGAAAAATTACCAAGAAGTTGGTAGAGTCAACCCGACTTATGGTTGAAGGTGAAATCGAAGAACTGGCTAATAGTTTCAACCTCAACTTAAAAGAATCTCAGTATTTCCGAATTATCGAAAAAAAGACAGCCAGGCTTTTCCAGACCGGCTGCGAAATTGCCTGCCTTCTGAGCCAGGCTCCAGAAAAAGAAAAAAAAGCCTTAAGAAAATACGGTCTTAACCTGGGGCTGGTATTCCAGATTGTCGACGACCTCCTGGACCTGGTGGGCAATCCTCGGGAAACAGGAAAACCAAGATTTTCGGACCTGAAAGAAGGGAGAATCACTCTTCCATTTATCCTAGCTCTGAAAAAAGCTGACCCGAAAACAAAAAAAGGCTTTAAGCAATTGCTGCTCAGAATAAATAACCGAAAGAGTCCTAACCAGAATAACTTTCTAAGTTTACTCAAAGTAATGGAAAATACTGGTTCTTTGCAACTCAGCTTCAAGCTGGCTCAAGAAATTGCCGACCAGGCCCGCTCGGCTGTTAAGAAGCTCCAGCCTTCTCCATATCGACAATCCCTCCTTGAACTTGTAGACTTTGTGCTTTACCGAAAAAAATGATAAAGAATAGGAAAAGACGAAAAATAAAATGATTGAAGTAGAAGTCAAACTTAGAATCTCTGACCCCAGAGAAATCAGAAAAAAGCTTCTGGAACTGGGCTGTACTGTTGACCGCGATTTCTACCGCGAATGGAATGCCTTCTATGATTTTGCTGATGGCCGGCTGGAAAAAAGCCACCAAGCTTTAAGGCTCAGACGCTTTGGTCGCAAAGCATTCATAACTTTTAAAGGACAACCACTGAAATCAAGGTCCTTTAAGGTCAGAGAAGAATATGAATCGGAAGTCAAAAACATACGTCACTTCAAGAAAATCCTTAAGAAACTCGGTTTAAGACCTGTCTTCGAATACCGGAAAAAAAGAATGCTACTGAGAAAAGATAGAGTTAAGATTTGCCTGGATGAAACCGAAGTCGGGCACTTTCTGGAACTGGAAGGAAAAAGAAGCGATATCGTCAGGCTGGCCAGAAAACTGGGCTTTGCCCGCAGGGATTTTATAAAGATGGATTACGGGCAGATGATTAAAGAAAAAAGGCTGAAGGAATATCAGTCTTCCTCATCCAGGCCGCCTTCCTCTTCGAGCTCCAGATCTTCAAGTTCTAAATCTTCAAGTTCTTCGAGTTCCTCTTCCCCTTCTTCGAGCAGTTCTTCCTCAAGCTCCTCCAGCTCTTGACCTTCAAACTCAGGCTCAACTTCAGCTTCTGCGGCTTCTAAAGGTATGGCTTCAGTCAAGAGGACTTCTTCTTCCTCAAAACCTTCCTCTCTCCTGAAGGGTAAAATTTCATACTTAATGGCTCCTGACCGAACTTCATCTTGAGCAATCCTGATGGGATTGCGGCTTCTGGTTTTAATTTTCGGGGTTTCACCCTTAAGAAGTTGTTTGGCCCTCTGAGCTGCCACTATAACAAAGCGAAATTTGCTGTCAAAGGTATTTTCTTTCAAAGGTGATTATCTCCTTCTAAGAAGCTAAATAGAAACAGGCTTAAAGGATAGCAAAATCCGAATGGAATATCAAGGGCAACCCATACAGGCAGCCAGTCTTATTTACAATTGACCGCATCCGCTTGAAAAAAGCCCTAAAATTTTCAATTGACTCCTGAGGTTAGCCTGTGTTAAACAATTTTTCTTACTGTTTGACTGGAGAAGCACTGGATAATTCATCTTCAGAATAAAACTTAGGAGCTCAAAACATGGAAAAATTTCTGGAAAGCCTGGCTTCCTTCCTGGACAAAACTGCTTCCAATATCTGGACCATCATGGTTCCCATCCTGTTTGGCGTTGGTCTTCTGCTGACCATAAGAATCGGCTTCCTTCAGTTCACCAGGCTTGGTACTTCTTTTAAGGTGATGTTTAGCCGACGTTCCAGAAAAGGTGGTGGTGAAGGTGATGTTTCTCCATTTGCCGCGGTCTCCACTGCTCTGGCTGCTACTGTAGGGAATGGAAACATTGCTGGAGTAGCCACTGCCCTTTACTGGGGTGGGCCGGGAGCCATTTTCTGGATGTGGGTCTGCGGCTTCCTGGGCATGGCTACCAAATTTTCTGAAGCTTTCCTCGGGGTCCTTTACCGGGAAAAACATCCTGATGGCACCATCGCCGGCGGGCCAATGTACTACATAAAAAACGGTCTAAACAGGACCAGATTTGCTATTTTCCTGGCCGGATTCTTTGCTGTTTGCGGGGCTTTTGCTTCACTCTTCGGCACCGGAAATATGATGCAGAGCAATCAGATGTCCCTGGCCTTTAAGACTCAATTCGGTATTCCGCCGGCTATTACTGGCTCGATAATAACCTTTTTTGTTGGACTGGTGATAATTGGCGGGATCAAAAGAATAGGGGCGGTAGCCGAAAGGCTGGTTCCGGCTATGATTGTTCTTTATCTCGGAGCCGGAATTATAGTTCTCATCGATAATATAGGGGCTCTGCCTAAAGCCTTTTTCCTGATTTTTGAATATGCCTTTACTCCAGCTGCGGCTATGGGCGGCTTTCTCGGAGCCACCATTAAAAATGCCATCCAGTTCGGGGCCAGGCGCGGCATCCTGTCCAACGAAGCCGGACTGGGCAGCGCCCCCATTGCTCATGCTGCGGCTCAGACTCCCAGCCCCCTCCACCAGGGTCTCATCGGCGTGATGGAAGTCTTCATCGACACCATCCTGGTTTGCACCTTTACCGCCCTTATCAACCTGTCGTCTGGAGTCTGGACCAGCGGGGTTTCTGGTTCGGCCATGACCGTAACCGCCTTTTCCAGGACCCTGCCCCATGTCGGCGGCTTAATTGTCTCAGTCTGCTCTTTCTTTTTCGGCTACACCACCCTTATCGGCTGGTGCTACTACGGAGAACAGTGCTTAAAGTATCTGTTCGGCATTAAGATAGCTATGCCCTACCGCCTGGTCTTCATTGCTCTGACCTTTATCGGAGCGGTGGTCTCGATTGAGATTGTCTTTTTCATGGGAGATATCGCCAATGCTTTCATGGCTTTCCCCAATCTTATAGGACTGCTGTTGCTGTCAGGCGTTCTGGCCAAACGACTGAAAGAAATGAAGGCCAGGCACCCGGAACTCTGAAAATAGTATCAGTCCGAAATTCAACCAAATCCCCAATCTATTTCCGAGCCAATCTTGACCTGGAGCGTTTTGAGGACGGCTTGCAACCCACTCGTAATGCTTCTGGTTTAATTTTTAAAACCAGATCCATATTCAGGTCTGGATAAAAACCGGGGAATTTAAAATTTTTGAGAAGGGTTTAATAGATCCGGATAATATCGTCCTCAGTCTCAAATTGCCCGTCTTCACCGGCTGAGCGCAGCTCAAACTCTGACTCTGAGAGTTTCTGATACCTGATGTTTCGGCCCCAGCCATCAGACAGACTGAGTCCGTAACTTCGTCCGCCCTGAAGTTCACGGAGTGATTCCGGAGCCCGGCCCTCATGGTCAGCCATCCATTCCTGAACGGCCCGGGCCACCTGTTCCAGGTTGACCGCAGTCAGCTCGGCCCGGGTCTGGTTGAACCGGGAAACCTGCTCTTCCACCGGGGCTTTCTTATCCGTTTTCATATAATAGAAAAAATAAATTACAACCAGAGCCAGAATAAGGATTACCAGAGCGCCTCTCCCCCGCACTTAAACCTCCAGGAGGGAAATGACCCGTGAAGGACTCGAACCTTCAACCCGCGGATTAAGAGTCCGCTGCTCTACCTGTTGAGCTAACGGGCCAGAAATTCTTTTTAAGTTTAATTTAAGGACAGCCAGTTGTCAACTGACCGGAGCTGGCTCTTTTTCCTGGATAAATTTGGTTTTCTCCTTTTTTATACTGATCTACGGATTTAATTTTTTGCTGATTTTTTTGGGGCTGATGAGTATAATTTCATCTAATTTTAGTGAAACTTTTAAGCCTGGAGGTAACATGAACCACAAAAACGAATCCCGGCTGCTGACAGCCAGCAAAGCCTTCTTTTTTCTCATTACAGCATTAATTCTCCAGCTAACAATTCTGTCATCTTCCCTTTTTCCCCAGGACCGACTCAAAACCTATCCGAACTATGACCGTTACGAAAGAATTTCCAGAGAAATAAGGGAAGCCGTTAAATCTGGAGCGCTCAGGGTTACCTGGAAGGATAACGGCCAGGCCCTTGAATTTGTCAGGGATGGAAAACAATGGCGTTTTGAGCTGAAAACCAAAAAACTCACCGAAATAGGAAAATCTCAGGAACAGCCGCCCGGACCCTTTGGGCGTCGGGCAGGAATGCCAGAAAGGGGACGCCAGTTTACTACCTACGAATCTCCCGATAAAAAATTCAAAGCCATCTACAAGGACCGGAATGTTTACCTGGTGGATGTGGCCACTCAAACTGAGACTGCCATCACCACCGACGGTTCGGATAAAAACCGAATAAAATACGGAACAGCTTCCTGGGTTTATGGTGAGGAGCTCGACCAGATTACTTCTATGTGGTGGTCACCAGATAGCCAGAAGCTGGCTTTCTACAGATTTGACGAAAAAAAAGTGCCCGACTATTTTCTTCAGTTAGACCAGACAAAGCTCTACAGCAAAATGGACATTGAGCCTTACCCCAAGGCCGGTGAACCCAATCCTGTGGTAGATGTTCTGGTGTATAACCTCAAAACCAAGAAGATGACAATTATTGACGTTCGTGACGGTCAACCCTTTTCTGATGAGGTGGTGGGCCACTATGTCTACGGCATCAACTGGACAAAAGACGGGCGTGAGATTCTTTTCTTCCGAGCTAACCGCCGCCAGAATATAACTGAGCTGGTTGCTGCCGACCCGGAAACAGGAAAAACAAGATTGGTGGTGCGAGAAGAATGGCCTCCTTCCTGGACAGAAAATTCGCCAGCCATCACCTGGCTTAAAGACGGAAAGAGATTCATTCTGGTTTCCGAAAGAACCGGTTTTAAAAACCTTTATCTCTATGATTTAAGCGGAAAACTCCTGGCTACTCTGACCAGACATCAATTTGACGTGGTTAATGTCATTGGAGTGGACGAAGCTGCTGGCCAGGTTTACTACACTGCCAGAAGCGGCGACAATCACATGAAAGTTCAACTTCACCGGGTCGCCCTGAGCGGAAAAAACGACCGCCGTTTGACTGACCCAACTTATAACCATCAGATAGATTTATCCCCCGATTTTAAGCATTTTGTAACGGTGGCTCAAACTCACAACCTGCCACCTTTTACCAGAGTTTATACCACTGATGGCCGCCTGGTAGCTGAGCTGGCCAGGTCAGACCTGAGCAAATTTGAAGCTCTGGGGCTGAAGAAAGCCGAACTTTTTACATTTAAGGCAGCCGATGGTCAGACCGAGCTTTACGGTCTTCTCCAGTTTCCTTCTAATTTTGACCCGAGCAAAAAATACCCGCTACTGGTCAGCGTCTATGCTGGGCCGGGTACCAACGGCGCCAGAGAAACCTTCATCACTCCAAACCCGATAACCGAATTTGGGTTTCTGGTAGCTTCCCTTGACTCCAGAAGCGCTGGAGGCCGGGGCAAGCGCTTTCTGGACGCTATCTACCAGAAACTCGGGGTAGTAGAAATAGACGACCAGGCAACTGGAGTTAAGGCTTTAAGCCAGAGGCCCTATGTAGACGGCTCCAGAGTGGGTATCTTTGGTACCTCTTACGGAGGTTATGCTTCCATCATGGCTCTACTCAGATACCCTGATGTTTTTGCCGCCGCCTGTGCCTCCTCTCCTGTGACCGCCTGGGAGCACTACGACACTATTTACACCGAACGCTATATGTGGATTCCTCAGGAGAACAAGGAAGGATACAAAAACGGCAATGCCATGAATTATATTAACAACCTTAAAGGCCGGCTGATGATTTACTACGGGACTGCTGATAATAATGTCCATCCCAACAACGCTATGCAGCTCATCCAGGCTCTGCAGAGAGCTAATAAGAGCTTTGAAGTTCAGGTTGGTCCGGACCTGGGACACACCAGCCTCAGATTGGACCGAATGATGGAATTCTTCATTGAGAACCTGATTCTCAATAGGTAAAAAATCTGGACATAATTGGAAGAAGCAGAAAGTTTATTAGGGGTTGTCTGCTTCTCTTTTATTTTTTAATAATTGCCTACACCTGCATTCTTGCTAAAACAGGAATTATGATAAAGGCCAGAAGGCCAGGCTTTTGTAAAGTGGAGTAAGAAATTAATTATTGAATAGATAATCAGCCTTTGAATGGTTGTGCTGATAGTTTTCTAATCCAGCCACAAATAGCGCCCTGACCAGTCCAGAATCACCCCTCAATTCACCCTTGGAGATTATTGCCATAAAATAATCCCTGATTTAGGTTTTCTTAGGAGGCGAAATCTCTTTGGGCAGCAGGAATTTCTTTTCCGGCTTTCTGGCTTTTAATCCAGGCCGAGATTACCACCCCACCTCCGGCTTCCTTTCCGGAGAACAATTTTTTCTCAATGTTATTTTTGCCCATTTTATTGCTTTTTTTTCTGTAACTAAGGTAAAATTAAGCCAAAGAATGAACCAGCAGGAATAATTGCATGAAAAAAGAAGGGTTTACTCTTATTGAAATCATCGTTGTTCTGGGGATAATTGGAATCATTCTGGCTGCTTCCTACCCCAGCATCTTAAACATTCTCGAAAACAGGTCTCTGGACAGTGCCGCCCGGGAGCTGCTCACTACCTTAGAAGCTGCCCGCTACATTGCAGTGAACGAAAAAGTCCACTGCCGGGTGCGGTTTTTCCAGGAAAACAATGACTGGCGTTATCTCATCGAGGTAGAAGAAGGAGAATTAACCGGGAATACTCCCACTTTTGCCTGGAAGCCGGTACCAAAATTCATCCAGAAAACCATCCCCAGAAAATTTAATCCTGTAATCCTGGAAAATGTTGTCGACAGGACTATCGTTTTTTCTCCACTCGGAATGGTAGCTAACTACAGCTTTACTACCCCCCAGAATTTTCGAATTGTCCTCCAGAGTCAAAAATTAAAAAATTTAGCTCAGGAGGACCAAAGGATTATAACCATTTACGCTGGTGGTTCAATTGGCTACCGCAAAGCAAGAAGTTAAGGGAGAAGGGGTAAGAAAGCATGAAATCAATCATTCAAATAATAAGAAAGAGTAAAAAGGTTAAAAGCTGCTTTAATAAACCAAAAAAAGAGGGTTTTACCCTTATAGAAACCATCATCAGCCTAGCTCTGGTAACAGTAGTTTTTGTAAGTTTAGCCCAGCTTTTCACCCTGGCAGTGATGCAAAATCTCCGATCCAATGAGATGAGTAACGCTATTTTTCTGGCCCAGCAGCAGATTGACTTTCTGAGAACTCTGACCTCAGATGAGCTCACAGCCTTAACTAATCGGCCTGCAGATGAGCTGATAGATATTAATGGGGATGGGACCCTGGATTTCAGGAGAATTACAACTATAAATTCTTCATTAGCCATTGGTACGGTCGGTTTTGATGTTCAGGTTCTGGTTTTTCCCATTTCTGCTCAAAACGTTGCCGCCGCCCAGCTAATTGCTAATCCTGACCGCTACCGGGCCCGGGCTCAGATTCATACCATTATCAGCAGATAGGAGAAAAAAATGAACAGGACTTTTCCTGATTTTTATAAAAGAGAGACGGAGAAAACTGTGATTTATATCAGAAAAAAATTTTTCAAGAATAAAAAAATGAATACCAAAAAGCAAAAAACACCGGGTTTCACCCTGATTGAAGTCCTGGTAGCGTCGGCCATTATGTTAGTAGTAATAATTGGAGCTATGGCGCTTTATTCTCGAAGCAACCAGATCTCAGTAGACCAGCAGCAGTACGCCGAGCTTCAGCACGATGTCCGCTCCGCCCTTTTCCTGATGACCAGGGACATCAGGATGACTGGTGTGGGTATGCCCGCCGGATTTGAAATGTTTTTCCTGGAAGGATGGAATAATGAAAATCAGGGAGGAGAAGTCGAACCAGACCGGTTGAGAATTCTGGGAAATATTGATGACCCTCTGGTTTTAAGAATAGAAAATTATCAGGGAGCAGCCGCTGTGGTTGAAATTGAAGCCGGAGCTTTTGCCTCCTATCCCTACCCTGAAGCATTTTACGAAAGAAGAGTGGTGATTATTTTTCCCAATCCTCAATCACCGTGCCGAACAGCCGTTACTAGATACATCCATAATGTTGAATTTTCATCAAGCAAAATGAATTTCCCACCCGGACAGGCTCCAGACCTCAATCCGCCCCGTGGATTAACCGCAGGCACTGAATGTGATCCTAACAATTATGACGGGGGATACATAATGTTTCCCAATGTCAAAGAATTCTGGCTTGATGTTACCGGTCAATATTCCGGACTAACTCCGGGGCAGAATGGATACGTGGGAGAACCAGGCATACTCTACTGTACCAATAATGGCATTCATCTACCCCTGGCTCAAAACATTGAAAACCTGCAGTTTGAATACAACGGAGATTTTAACGACAATGGGGAACTTGATGGTTTCAGGCCCTGGCGGTCGGATTGGACAGATGATGAAGTTTCGCGAATTCGCCAGATAAGAATAATTTTGGTCGGCCGCACTCCCAATCGTTTTGTCTCGGTCTCAGGCAGAGTGCCCGCCAACATCCATAACTACCGAAGGCCAGCTGTATCTGATTCTCCTGGGGCTACAGCTGATGATTACCACCGCCGCTTTGTCCTGGAGACTACGGTTAACATCAGGAATCTTAATCTGAATATTTATAATACCGGGCAGAGATGAAAATGAACCATAATGTTTTTCAGCAAAATTTTCTGGGAGAGCCGGAAATGAAAGAAACAGGTAACGGTAAAAATAAAAATAAGCCCGCAGGTTCTGGCCTGGTAGTAGTCATTCTGGTCCTGGCTTTCATGATGACGGTAGGAGTGGCTGTGCTGACCGTAACCAGCTCTGGTCCAAAAGTTTCAGCCACCATGCGCTACCAGGAAGAAGCCTTTAATGCCGCTGAGGCGGGCTTTGATGCAGCCCGGGCCACCATTGAGGATTTCTTTGGCAGCGGACAATGGGCTAATTTTGGAGATCACTATCTGACTCAGCCAACAGGAATTGATATCCCATTTTTAAATGACGACCCCAGAACACCCAATCCACTTTACTTCCGCCGCCTGACCGATGAACAGATTATAAGGCTTTTAGACCAGGACGGAGACGGTCTGGCTGATAATCCTCAACAGGTGGTCTTTTTTGAGCAACCATTCATCCTTGACCGAAACGGAAACCTCGACCTCCGTTATCGATACACTGTTTTCCTGATAGATGATGAGGCCGGCACCGGACAGGCTTCGGATCCGAGAGATGTCCTTATGGTCTGTATCGGTGTGGTTAGGTCTGGTCCGAGGCTGACCGATAGAATTCTGGCTACCTGTCGTTTGGAAATAGAAGTTGAAACTCCGGAGTTATAAATTGCTTAAAAAAACAACGAGATTAAAAGAAAAAAAGCAATTTGAAATCCCGAAGGAATCGGGAAGAGGAGAAGTGAAATGATAAGAAAAAAATGCTTTTTAATAAGCTTGCTGATTATAGCTACCGTTCTGGCCGCCCTGAAATTCAGCGCTCAGCAGCCTCAACCTCAGCAGTGTATTGAAATAACCTTCAGATTTACAGAAAATTTTAACAATATTGATTTCAAAGATGTGGATAACACCACGGCCGCCAACTGGCCACCTGGCCCGGTAAAGCTCAACCGATTGGGAGCCAACTTTGATATAACTGTACCTACTGGGATGGGCGCCAGAATATACGTTTGCGATGCCGGCGATTTTGACGGAGACGGTAAACCAGATTTGGTGGGGCTGGATATAAGCAGCGGAGCCAATTACAGTCTGAAGCTAATCCGTAATTTTTACAATGATGTTAATGGTGATGGAAGGGATGATGATGGCATAATCTACCAGGTTGACAATTCAAAAATCTTTGACTCCGGGCTGACCTGTGGCCCGGCTGCCATCACCGTTGGTGATTATAACGGAGACGGTTTGCTGGATTTCTTTTTCTATAAAAACGGAAACGACAGTTTCAGCTATTCTAACTTTGTGGCTGTTATGTATATAAATCAGGGATCGGCCACCGACCCGGTTTTTTATCCCCGAACAGACCCCAGAAATCTTAATTTCACCAACATTTTCATGAATAAGGGAATTTATTGCAACTGGGCCGCTAACCACCTTTACACAGTTGACATAGATAAAGATGGCGACCTGGATATACTGGTGGCCAGCCAGGATAAAATTTTTCTGATGAGAAATCCCGGGCCCTTGCGCTTTTCTCTCTCTGAGTGGTCAGTAGAAGAGCTTAATTATAACCAGAGAACAGGTTATAAAGCCCCGTTACCGGCTGGTGGTTTTACTGACCGCGGAACTTCGGCTGTAGCCGCCGCTGATTTTGACCTGGATGGAGATATTGATGTAGTCTGCGGGTCAGTCAACGGCTGGCCTTTTCTGGTCTATTACCAGAATGATGGAACAGGCAAATTCATCCGCAGTGAAATCCCCATCCCGGACCCAACCTGCACTGGAACAGTAGCCATCGCCGTGGCTGATTTCGACCAAAACGGCTGGAAAGATATTTTTGTAGCCACTGACCGCTGGAATGCCGGCAACCGGGCAAAAATCTGGTGGCTGCGTAACATGGGCAGAACACCAGTCACTGTAACCAATCCGGAAACTGGAGAAGAAGAAACCTATTATGAAATTAACTGGATTTTTAAGTGCGAAAATAACTGTCAACCCATTATCCCTCCTGATTATGACGTGGATATTGCTTGCGTAACGGATTACGACAGTGATGGTGACTACGACCTGATTTTGGCTGATGCCAACCATTCAGGAGACTACTATCTGGTAATAAACCTCTTAGCAGATGTCTATGTGCTTTACGGTGAAGCTGTTTCTACCAACGTGGTGAGCAATCTGATAAACCCGAGACAATATGCCATTACCAAAGCCAGAATCATTAACCTGAATCAGGGAGTGAGCGGCTCTTCTTCCGGGCTCATGATAACCTATTATCTCTCTAACGATGGCGGTCTGCACTGGGAACGATACCGGACTTTTGAAGGCAGTGACATCCGTCCTTGGTCAGATTCGGATTGGCATGTTTTTAGCAATTTTGGAGGTGACCTCCGCTGGAAAGCGGTGTTGGAAGCCCAGGAAGATCAAATGGCTGAATACACAGGAGCTTCCTATGACACACCCCTAATCAGACAGCTGACCATTGAGTTCACCTATGTGAGCAGAAGAGAATATTCCCGCTCCTCAGTAGCCACATCGTTGATTGACAGGCTCGGGCAGAACCGCAAGCTAATAATCGCAGCTTCGTTTATCTATCCAGGCTGGGAAGGGCACTTGAGAGCTTACGATGTAACCGGAATGAGAGCTGTTCAAAATAATTATTCCAACCTGCGGACCGTTACTGCCTCAGAGCTAGGGTCTGATACCGGACGCTGGCTGGCAGAGGGAGTGGAGCTGCTCTGGGATGCAGGAGAACTTTTGATGGACCGCGACCCCAGGACCCGAACTATCTACACTGCCATAAATCCTAACAGACCAGCTTCTGGAAACCTTCAGAGGGTTGAATTTAACCTGGCCAACCTGGAACTTTTAAGACCTATCCTTAGAGATTATCAGAACAACGAGGAAGGCTTAATTCTTTTCGTCAGGGGGCACGGCCGCTACTGGAGACTGGGGGACATCAACCACTCCACCCCGGCCGTGGTCGGGCCACCGCAGGAAGACCCGCGTTTGATGGGAAGCGGCTATGCTGAATTTAAACAGGCATTATCAGACAGAAGGAAAGTCGTCTATATTGGAGCTAACGACGGTATGTTGCATTGCTTTGACGCTTCCAGCGGAGAGGAGCTCTGGGCCTTTATACCCTATAACCAGCTTTCCCGGTTAAAGGAAATGTGGCCGGTTGACCAGGCTAGAAAACTCAGATACTTTTCCAGAAAAGCTTATGTGGACAGCTCACCTTCTGTCTCCGATGTTTTCATAAATGGTCAGTGGCGAACAGTTCTGGTCTGTGGCCAGGGAGAAGGCCAGGGACAGGCTCCTGATGGCTTCAACAACGGTCAAACCCAGAATTATCATTATTACTATTTTGCTCTTGATGTTACTGACCCGGAAAATCCCATCCCGATGTGGGAATTCGCCGGTGATAGAATTAGAAGACAGGGCCAGAATTATAATATGACCAACGGTCAAACCTGGTCAGTTCCCTACATAGCCAGGGTTAATGTCTCAGGGAATCCAACCTGGGTGGCTTTTGTCGGTTCAGGTTATTGCCATCCTGTAGATGCTGGCTATCAGGCTTACATCGGCAATACCCTCGCCGCCATCAACATTGAAGACGGTAGAGTACTCTGGTCAACCAGAATTTCTGACCTAAACTCTTCAGACCGAAGACGGTCCGGCAATCCTTTTCCCAACATTTATGTTTCCCTTCCAGGTTCCCCTAACGGCTCGGACTTAAACAAAGATGGATATGTGGACTGTGTTTATATTGCCGACCTGGATGGAAGGATCTGGCGTCTGGATGTCACCTCTCAAAATCCTGGTAGCTGGAGGATGACGGAAATATTCCGCGACCGTTGTCTCTATCCGATAATCACCAAACCAGCTATCTGGCTGGGTTTTTCCGCTTCAGGCTCCAACTACCCCAGGATTTATTTTGGAACAGGCGGGCATGAAAGTGCTCCGGCTGATAGAAGCTATTCCTTTGTCGCTTTAATAGATAAGGTTTATCTGGATAAAAATGGAAACCTCCGGACCGACAATCCTGAAGTGGAACTTGAATGGTACATGGGCAATGTCGCCGAGACTGGTCTCGGAAGCGCTAAATTCGTAGGCTCCTTAGAGGCTGGGGAGAAAATCTGGGCCGACCCGGTAATAGCCAATTACATAGTTTACTTCAGCACCTTAAAAGGCAGCATAGAAGCCGCCGACCCCTGCCAGAACTTAGGTGACTTCGGCCGGCTGTATGCCCGGTTCATCCAGCCTGTTCTGGGTGTGCCGGTAGGCGGAAGTGCCCTTAAAAACGCTCAGGGGCAGGCCCTGGACTATTTAGCTCTGGCCAGCAAAGCCCGAACCGCAGTTACGGTTGGTGAAAGACAGAGGGTTGGGGGTTCCTACAAGCAGGATGTTTACATCCAAGAATACGACTCCACCATAGAAAAGCTGGAACAACCGGTAGGAGCCTTACTGCGTATCAGGTCCTGGAGGGAAATTTATCAGGTAATCCGCTAAAGAAGAAAAGCAGAATCTCGACCCCAGAAAAGTACAGGTCATTTTTCTGGCAGATAAATAGAGGAAAGGTAAAAAAATAAGTCAGATGGGGCCCGAGATCCGGTTTGTTGGCCTGTGGAAAGATTTTCTTAATTTGCCTGCGGCAAAAAAGCACTTAAAAGCATTTTTTCCAGGGCAGTAAACTTTTTTAATCATTGTCAATTGAATTAGACCATCAAAAACACCACTTAAAATCTTAGGAGCTCTGGCTGGAATAATTATTTTATTTACAAACTCAAAAATTATCTATCATCATCTATTTCCCAGCTTGTTCGCTCGGGGAAAAACAGGATTATAGTTTTAAAAAAATAGCCTCAGGACCTATTATTTTGTATAATATCAAAAGCTTAAGAACTGACTGGATTGCTATTCGGGCTCCTGAATAAATTATATTTCTTCAGAATTTCAAGATCTTAAAAAGGCACTGTCGGTAAGGAGGTGGCTATGGAAAACAGAACTTTCTCTCATTGGTTTATAGACCGAATTGAGGCTGACCAGCTCCATGCCTTCGGAATAAAGAAGGTTTTGATTGACTACCAATCTACCTACCAGAGAATCCAGATTGTAGAAATCGAAAGCCTGGGTAAGTGCCTTATCATAGACGGTAAGATCCAATCCACCGAAAAAGACGAATTCATCTACCATGAAGCTCTGGTTCATCCTCCCCTGCTGCTGCATCCTCATCCCCGTAAGGTTCTGGTAATGGGTGTAGGTGAAGGAGCTACCCTCAGGGAACTTTTAAAATACGACAGCCTTAAAATCACTGGGGTGGATATAGATGCCGAGATGATTGAATTTTCCCGGAAGTATCTGGAGCCCTGGCACCACGGGGCCCTTAGCCATCCCTACTTTCAACTGGTTCTTCAGGATGGCTGGGATTTTATCCGTCAGACCGAGGAAGTTTTTGACGTCATCATAATAGACCTGCCTGAACCTTATCCGGACACTCCAGCATACCGGCTTTACACCGCCGAATTCTACCGCCTAGCCTGGGAAAAAATGAGTCCAGACGGAATCCTGGTCACCCAGGGAGAAACCACCCGCCCCGGTCAGGAAAACCACCATTTTTTCATAAAAAACAATCTGGCCACAGTTTTTCAAAAGGTTTATTCTTATCAGACTTATATTCCTTCCTATGACAGCTCATGGGGGTTTCTGATGGCCTTCAAAGACCATACCAGCCCGATTCTTCCGGCTGAGGAAATAGACCGTAAAATTTCAGAGAGAGTCAAAGGGAACTTACGCTTTTATGACGGCCAGACTCATCTATCGATGTTCTATCTGCCCCGGCATCTCAGGGAAAAACCGAGAAGCTGAGAAATTAAACCCGGGGTAGGGGTAACAGTCAGATGTCGGATTCAGGGAGCAAACTCTAATTTTTTATGGTAAACCTTCCCATAATCTGGTAGAATAAAGCTGTTTATTTTTTTATCGTAGAGAGAATAGAAAATCAGAAATGAAAATTAAATATCTGGACGGAAAAAGATTTTATCTTGCTTTCCTGGCGGGGGGTAAAGCCGTTATCAAAGATTTTGCTTATCTGAACCAGATTAATGTTTTTCCAGTCCCTGATGGCGACACTGGAACCAACCTGGCTTCAACCATGAAAGCCATTGCCGAGCAGGCCCGACCGGCCCGCTCAATTAAAGAAGTTCTCCATTCCATTGCCGAAGCCGCTCTAACGGGAGCCCGGGGTAACTCGGGAATAATCTTCGCTCAGTTCATTTACGGCCTCAGCAGGGAACTCGGAAATGAAATCAGGGTAACCACCTCTCGTTTTGGAGAATCTGTCCGCAACGCTGTCCGTTACGCTTACAATGCCATCGCTCATCCTCAGGAGGGAACCATGCTAACCCTCATCCGGGAGTGGGCTGATGAAGTTTATCATAACCGGCACCGCTTCGCCGACTACCAGGAGCTGCTTCATCATTCACTGGAAAGAGCCAGGGCTGCTCTCCAGGAAACCCCTAAAAAGCTGGCCGTACTGAGAAAGGCCGGGGTGGTAGATGCCGGGGCCAGAGGTTTTGTTGATTTCATTGAGGGTGTAGTCAACTTTATCAGACAGGGCAATCTGAAAAGCATTATTAAAGATGAACTGCCTGAGATTGAATTAAAGGAAACTCCCCATAAAATTCGGGAAAATCTAACTTATCGCTACTGTACCGAAGCCCTGATTCAAGGTGAAGCTCTGGATTTAGAAACAATCAAGAAAATTGTAGTCCAGGCCGGAGATTCAGCCATTATCGGCGGTTCTGAGTCCAAAGCCCGTTTTCATGTCCATACCAACCACCCAGCTGAATTGTTCTATGCCCTGAAAGATTTAGGCACCATCGTTCAGCCCAAGGTTGAAGACATGAAGCTTCAAGCTGAAATAAGTCTAAGACCAAATAGCCGGGTAGCTCTGGTAGTGGATTCTTCCTGCGATTTACCCGCTCATTGGCTTGAACAGTACCAGGTAGTGGTAATACCCTTCCTGATCAACATCGGCGATCAGGTTTTTCTTGACAAGCTGACCATCACTCCGGATAAACTCTACCAGCTGATGAGTCAGGGAGAAATCCTGCCCCGGAGTGCTCAGCCGTCTCCCAAAACCTTAGAAAACTGGTTTTCCTTTCTGAGCAGTCATTTTGAGTCCATCCTGGTCCTGACCATTTCCAGCGGGCTTTCCGGTTATCACCATCTGGTAAAAAAAGTGGCTGAAACATTTACCGATAAAAAAATCCGGGTGGTTGACACTCGTCATCTGTCTGGCACTTTTGGCCTGATAGTCAAGCGTCTGCTGGATGATTGGCCCGGCAATCAGGAAGTGGATGAACTGGCTAAAAAAGCCGAGGAGCTCTCAGCTAAGACCGAACTTCTGGTTGACGTTAAAACATTAAAATACCTGGTCAAGGGAGGCCGGGTGAGCCCGGCTAAAGGCCTGCTGGCTAAACTTCTGAATATAAAACCCATTATCACCCTGAACGAAGAAGGCAAAGCCACTTCGGCCGGCAAGTCCTTCAGCCGAAAGCAGAATTTCAAAAAGATTCTGAAAATGGTAAGAGAGAAACACCGTCAGCATCCTATTCACTCCTTTGCTATAGTCCATGTAAGCGAACCGGACCGGGCCCAAGCTTATGCCCGGGAGATTGAAAATATCTGCGGGAAACCGGTTAGCTTCATCCTGGACACTTCACCCGTAGTCGGAGTGCACAACGGGATAGGCTCGGTGGGGATCTGTCTATCATATGAATAATCATTCATATATATTTTACCAGGTTAGCCTTTAATACAACCAGGGGAATCCTTGAACGTGAACATCTTTTGGTTAGCAGGCTGGCTGATATTCATATATATGAACCTGGTATTTATTCTCTCCCTGATTAAGAAAGACGCTTCCATTGTGGATATAGCCTGGGGAGCTGGCTTTGCCCTGGTAATAATTAGTTCCTACCTGTCAGTTTCTGACTTTCAAAATTTCCCCGGCGGCCGCCAATTCTTAGCACTATTACTGATTACCACCTGGGCACTGAGGCTCTCCTGGCACATATACAAGCGGAATAAAGGCAAGCCTGAAGATTTTCGCTATGCCACCTGGCGGCAGAAATGGGGAAAGTATTTCATTATTAGAGGTTATTTTCAGATATTCCTGCTTCAGGGTCTTTTTATGTTTTTAATCATCCTGCCGGGCTTATTTATCATGAAAAGCCATCATTCCGACTGGAACTGGCTTGATAATCTGGGACTGCTGGTCTGGCTAACTGGCTTTCTGCTGGAAGCCATAGCTGACCAGCAGCTTAAAAAATTCAAGCAGAATCCGGAGAATAAAGGGAAAATCAAACAAACCGGCCTCTGGCGCTACTCCCGCCATCCCAATTATTTTGGTGAAGCAATGATGTGGTGGGGAATATTCCTCATCGGCCTTAACACCTCTGCAGGCTGGGTGGGGATTATCAGCCCCCTGACCATAACCTTCCTTCTGGTTAAAGTTTCAGGAGTCCCCCTTCTTGAAAAAAAATACCTGGGCAACCGGGAATTTGAATCTTATAAAAGAGTTACCAGCGCCTTTATACCCCTTCCACCAAAAAGACGGTAATAGCAGCCCGCAGCCAAAATCTTGAAGGGAGCCGTTATTTCTTTGAATTAAAGATTAAAGCCGAATTAAAAGAACAGCCAGCGATAAAGAATGCTGACTACCAGCCCACCCCAGGCTCCGAGAACCGGTCCCCAGAAAACTTCAAGCAGAGTCAGCCTGAAACTCCAATCCTTCATCAAAGCATAATTGGTCAGACCGTAGACGGTGATGGCCAGAAGCCCAGCCAGAGCACCGACCAAAATCGAAATTTTCAAGTTTTCCGGGCTGCAGAGCAAAATCAACAAAATCAAACAGGAAACAAGAACAAATTGAGCCAGAAATCCATAAAACTTCCTGAAGACAATTCGGTCTTGCTTCACCAAAGCCAACACCCTGAAATCTTCCCTATAGGCCCGGCCAAAAATCAGAAAATGCCAGGCCGCATCGGCCAGACTGAAAAGAATCAGGGTAGCAATCCACAAAACTAAATACCTGAGGGCCTGAGACATTCAAAGCCTCCTTGATACTTCCTAAACTACTGGTTAGCCTATTCTAAGATAACAACGGTCGGAATCCAAGACTTTCATTTGCTCTTTACGGGTCAATCTGTGGAAAAACTCAGGTTTAAAACAGCAAAGATTTTTAAATAAAGAAGGGCTCCAGTCGCCTTTCTAACTATGGGTTTTCCTCCTTTCAGTAGAGCCAGAATCAGACCCTGAGATCTTGAAAAGCCAGAAGCCGGTTAGCTTCTGAGGTCAATTTCTTACTGCTTAAAAGCCCTGCCCGCAACCAGAAGATTTTCAGATGGTCATTACTCTCTGGTTTAGTTTAATGTATATTGGAATTGTAGGATTTGAAAGAAAACGGAGTTCTTAGATGCTAAAGTTTTATCAAAAAGCCATAATTCTGGGACTGAGCCTGCTTCTGTCCTGGGCTGGCTGGAAGGGCCTTAATGCCCTTTTTTATCAAAGCGCTTCCTCAGCTCTTAATCAGTCACTCGAGGAACAAACCATGAAAAAAGTTAATAAATCACTGGAGGAATGGAAAAAAGAGCTGACCCCTGAACAGTTCCGGGTAATGTTTCAGAAAGGAACAGAAAGGCCCTTTTCGGGAAAATACAATGATTTCTGGGAAGAAGGAATCTACCTCTGTGTTGCCTGCGGTAATCCCTTGTTCCGTTCTGAAGATAAGTATGACCACCGGACTGGTTGGCCCAGCTTTAAGGAATCATTTGCCGAAGCTTATCTTGAATATCATGATGACTTATCCCTGGGCACCCATCGGATTGAAGTCAGATGTGGTGGCTGTGGGGCTCATCTCGGACACCTGTTTTACGACGGTCCGGCTCCCACAGGTAAACATTACTGCATCAATTCGGTTGCCTTAAATTTCAAACCGGCTGAAGATGCCAGAAAGGAGCTGCCTCAGGTGGCCACTTTGGCGGCCGGCTGTTTCTGGGGAGTGGAGTATTCCCTAAGCCAGATAAAAGGAGTCCTGGAAACAACCGTCGGCTATAGTGGAGGCAAAGTCATCAACCCCACCTACCAGCAGGTACTGACCGGCAGAACCGGGCACGCCGAAGCAGTCCAGGTAGTTTTTGACCCAACCGTAATTTCCTATGAGCAATTAATTAGAAAGTTCTTCGAGTTTCACGACCCCACCCAGTACAACCGTCAAGGACCTGATGTTGGTCCCAACTATCGCTCAGCCATCTTCTATCATGACCAGGAGCAGAAAAAAATCGCCGAAAAAGTAAAAGCTGAACTTCAGCAGAATGGAAAATACCGGAAAAAAATCGTTACTGAAATAGCACCTTTTCGCGGCTTTTATCGGGCGGAAGAATATCACCAGAAGTATTATCAAAAGAAACTTGGGCTGAGCTGTTCTAACGAATAATCTCTATCTGTTCAGGGCTTTCCACGATAATCTCCGGTTTGCCCTGATACTCCCGTATCTGCCCATAAACCCTTATTTCCCGGTTAAGAAAGAGGTCTTCTGGCCGTTTCGGAAAGAGATGGAAATTGCTGGCAAAGATCACCACTGTGAAATATCTTCGCCAGTTGCGGTGAAAATTCAAAAAGCAGGCTTTACCAGAATTGTGAGTAGCCACCACTTTTCCCCGAACCCAAACTGTCTGACCGAGATAATCGGTCGCCTCTTCCCAGGATATTTCTTTGACTGCTCTCGCAAACCGGTCCTCTCCTGAAATTTTCTGGGAAGAATTTTCAGGTGAGACCTCTTTACTGCCTGCAGTCTTTGAGGTCGCCGGAAGGGTCGGTTTTTTGACCGTTTCCTCTTCTTCCTGTCCAGCCTGGCCCTTCATCTGATCTGATGGAAATCCTACCCGACCGGTCCCGGAGACCAATTTTATCTGCTCCGGTGAGCTCAGGATTATTTCAGGTCGGCCCCGGTAAATTAATACTCGGCCTTTAACCCTGACTTTTTTATTAAGATAATATTTTTCTGGTTGCGAAGGAAACCGGTTAAAATCTGAAGCAAATATCACCAGGCTCAAATACTTCTGGTAATCAGGATGAAAATTTAAAAAACAGGCCCGGCCCGAATTATGAGCTCTGACTATAACTCCTTCAACCGTAACCGTTTGACCGACATAATCCCCTGCTTTTTCCCAGGAAATTACTTTTTCCTGAGAGAAAATAAAAACCAGCCTAGACACGGAAAAAATTAGAGCCAGAAGAATCACTGACCAGAAAGCTTTCTTTCTCATCGCCTAACCTTAAGCCAGCCATTGTCAAGAAGAGTTTTCTCCAGGTCGCGGTCAGAAAATTCGCCGGTCCATTGTCTCAGGTCACGAACCACTTTGCCCAGCTCTTCAGTCGTAAGTCGTAGCCTGACATAATTTTTATACTTTATAGCCCACAGATTGTTGGCCAGTTCGTAAATTTCATAAGGCAAAACTTTCTGCTCCAGAACCCAGCGAAATTCATCCAGCCCCTGATTGGCCCAGAGTCCGAGCTCTTTCTTTTTAGCTTCTTCTTCCAGCCTTTTATATTTAAGTAAATCTTTGAAGGGAAACCTGGTCAGAGCAAAGCCATAACCATTTTTGATGATCTCCTCATTCAAACAGCGCCCATCCTCTAAATAAACATAAGCCAGGGTGCGACCATATTTGTCAGTCCTCTCCTGGTCGTAACGCAGCCAGACCTTAGATTTGTCGACCAGCTTTCTGACAAAATCAGTAGCTTCCCGGGCATAATACTGAACTGGTTTAAGGGGATGAGAGAGTTCAGGAGTGTCCACACCGATTAACCTTACAACACCTTTGCCCTCCAGTTCCAGGGTATCTCCGTCAGCCACCCGGATAACCCGGTATAGTTTTTTCCTGGAGTACTGATTTTTATCTTCCCAGGTCTTAAGTCCATTTTCAAAAATCACTTCTTGAGCCACTTCAGGCAGGTCAATCAAAGCCCCTGACCCCTGGTCGTTCCCCAAAACTGCCAGCATCAAAGTAAAAGGTCTATGGCCAAAATTTAGAAAAATAAACCAAAAAGAAAAAAATAAGACCACAACACTTGAACAGACTAAAAAACCCCGACTTCGCTGGCCTGAAGCGGACAATCCACCTCCACCCCTTGCCTTCAGACACCAGCTTTTGCCATCCAGAAAAGCCATTTCACTTAAAGGCTACTTAAAACCAGCTTTTATGTCAAAAAATTTCAGCCTAAGACCGGATATAAACCCCATAAAAAAAGTACGCCTGGCGCGATTCGAACGCGCGACCTACGGATCCGGAGTCCGTCGCTCTATCCAACTGAGCTACAGGCGCACTGATTTTATATTTATAGCTGATTTTCTATCCTAAGGCAAGGAGGCCTGGCTTTGCCCTCCGACCGGCCCTTAATTTTCATCACGGTCTATCGCCTGAGCCATAACCTGAGCTACATCCAGCACCCTGATATTTTCAGCTCCTTTATCTCGCAACCCGTCTTGAAGCATGGTCAGGCAGAAGGGACAGGAGGTGGCAACCAGCTGGCTGCCGTTTCTTATTATCTCCTCGCTCCGCAGGTGATTGATTCGCTTTCCCGCTTTCTCTTCGGTCCACATCAAACCGCCACCAGCTCCACAGCAAAAATTGTGCTCTCTCGAACGGCCGAGTTCTTTAATCCGACCTCCCAGAGCTGTCGCCAGAATTTCTCTGGGCTGGCTGAAAAGCCCGTTATGACGTCCGTAATAACAGGAATCATGAAAAGTATAGGTTTCCCCTTCACCTACGACTTTAAGCCTTACCCTCTTCTTCCTTATCAATTCTGCCAGCAGTTCCACATGAGAAATGACTTTTATGGCTCTGAGATTCTCTTTTTCCTCGCAACTAAAATCTGGCAGTATCTCCAGTAAGGCAGGATATTCATTCTTGAAAGTATTGTAGCCGTGGGGGCAGAAAGTAATCAGCCTGGAAATTCTTTTTCTGGCCAGAGTTTTCAGGTTTTTGAGAGCCAGGCATTGAAACAGGTATTCATTGCCCAGCCTACGGGCGGAATCGCCACAGCAGTGCTCTTCTTCTCCTAGGATGGCGAATTTTAACCCGGCTTCCTTAAGAATCTTCACCATGGCTCTGGTTGTTTTCTGGCCATGCTCATCAAAGGAACCAAAACAGCCCAGCCAGAGAAGGTAGTCAGCTTGCGGAAACTGGCTTAAGGTCGGAACCCCAAGCTCAGAGGCCAGTTCTGCTCTCTTAGAAGGGGGAAATCCCCATGGATTTCCGAAAGTTTCCAGCTTCTGGAAGAAACTTTTAAGTTCGACGGGAAAATGACCCTTAGCCAGGACCAGATTCTGTCTCAGACTGAGGAGCTTTGGTGGATGTTCAATGTCAAAAGGACAGACGTGAAGGCAGGCTCCGCAGGTAGTACAGGTCCAGATTTCCTCTTCCTTGAAAACCTGAGGGACAAGAGTCGGAAGCTCTTGTGCTTTCCCTGCTTTTAACTTCGGATATGAAGCCAGAAGATGTTTTTCCAGATTAACTATGACCATCTTGGGTGAGAGGGCTTTCCCGCTCAAAAAAGCCGGGCAGACATCCTGACAGCGACCGCACTCCACACAGGCCAGGGCATCCAGTCCGTCTTTCCAGGTAAAATCGTTCACCCTCTCAACTCCGAAATTTTCGGCTGCTTCCAGGTCCAGGACTGGCATTTCAGCAGTGGGACGGTGTTTTCGGAAAAAAAGATTAACCGGCCCGGCGAAAAGATGAAAATACTTTGAATGAGGCACATAAGAGATAAAGGCTAAAACCACCAGGGTGTGAAGCCAGTAGGCAAACTTCAGGTAAAACTCCAGAGCTTCGCCGGAAAAATCTGAAAGCTTCAGGAGCCTGGCTAAAAACTGGCTGAGAAAGCTCCAGTTGCCTTCAGTTGGATGCTGAACCACTACCATCATTTTGAACAAAAGATAGGTAGACACAGCCAGAAAGATAAAAAGATAAATCAAGGCAGAATCTCTGGAGCCGGTGTTGTAAGCGGTTGGTTTGAGAACAAACCTTTTGAAAATAAAAAAGAGCAATCCGGCCAGTACCATCAGGGAAAAGACTTCCACTGAAGCAGAAAAAAGCTTCCCGAACCAGGTCGAACCAAAAAGGTAGAAACCATCAACATAACCCTCTATCAAATGATTAACGGTCATGGTGTCAAAAGTCAGGGCTCCATAGAAAATCAGGGCATGAGCTAAACCGGTCCAGGGCCTTTCGTTTTTTAAGGTGCAGAGCTGGAAAAAAACCCGCGACAGCGTGTAAAAAAAGCGGCGAAAAAGAGAATCGAACCGGTTTTCAGCTTTAAGACGGGTTAAAATCCAGATTCTCCGGAATACCGGAATAAAGAACAGGAAGAAAGTTAGCCCCACCACCAGGGCCAGGATAATTCTTTCAATTGTGGAAAGCATTCCAGAACTCCATTAAAGTTTTTTTCTGATTTTATCCATTTATGAACTTAAATCAACCAGATAATCAGGTCAGATTAAAAAAACTAATAACTTACCTTTTATCCGGGACTCTCTGCAGCCTTGAATCTTATATAGCCCGGCTCAACTGCAATTTAATTCCCGCCGCCGACTATATCATTAAACTGTTTCTCTGGCAGTCGCTTTCAGATTCCGGCAATCAAAAATAATACCTAAACCCTATAAAAGCAGAAACTCGAAATACAGTAGCCGGGATTATATCCATAACCGGCCCGATCTCCATGAAGATGTCAATCGGGGTTTTTTCAAACATATAGCTCAAGCCGACCGGTATTCTGATACCAAGTCGAGTATCATCTTTCAGGCTTACCCTGAATCCGAAGCCATAGTAGAAAGGCAGCTTACCACTGTCCACTTTTATCAGATTGAAACTGTGAAAAAGATAATCGGCATGGAGGTGGAAGGAATTTTTCCCTTCAAACGACCAGGACCCGGCCACATCAAAGGCCGTAGTTCGGCTGGTCCAGTACTTGGCTATCAGTCCGGTTGGTTCTCCCAGGATTATCCCGAGACCAAACTTGTTCTGCTGGGCCTGAGCTGGCAGATTGATGAAAAGCAGGCCTAAAGAAATTAATAAGAGAACAACCATCTTTTTTTTCATACTGTTCTCCTCTAACCAGAAAGTTTATCTACTTTATGGTACTGTCCTGAATTTTATTCTATTTGTAAAGTTAAGACAAGTAGAGACTGGCCATACCGAAATAATCTTACCACTAAAATCAAATTTGATTCCTTTATTTTTTTTTACCGTTTCCCTATTATTCCCCTTCATCTTTCAATAATTTTTTTCTTGCTTCCCGGCACAAAAACCAGGCTTCCTTAACTCTTTCCTCTTTCAGGCTCAGCCTTCTGGCCTAAAAACCTGGTCTTTGTCTCAACCAGAAAGAATTTTTTTTATTGACAAATAAGCGACAAGAAATAAGATATTTTTTCTAAAGAATTTTATGCAGAAACCGGCGTTAATTTCGAAGCTCAGGAGTAGAAGGCCACAAAACCAGTCTTCTATCAATTTTTTTTTTACGGGAGCTAAAGTCACCTGTCCGATTTCCCACCAGTGGCTTTACCAGTATTGCCAAAACGTTCAGATTTACTCTTTAAGAATTCTCTCTTCTCTGCTTCTAAACGCTGGTTTTAAGAGCTGGCCGAGAAAATTCTTTTTCAAGAAGGAGGTTCATGAAGATGCAATCTGAAAAAACCAAGCCCCGGAGAAATCGGGGAGCACTGGTCATATTCATTCTGGTCGTCTCCGCGATGACCTTTTTAAGCTGGGTTGCTCAGTCAGCCAATGCTGAAGTCAAACCAGCCTACGCTCTGGTTAACTGCCGGATAATCCCGGTTGCCGGCCCGATTTTGGACAAAGGTACAATCCTGGTTCGGGATGGGCTGATTGAGGCTGTAGGCCCGGCTGATAAAATCAAAATTCCTCCCGACGCTGAAGTCATCGAGGCCTCGGGTCTGACGGCCTATCCGGGTTTGATCTCGGCTCATACCAACCTGTTTCTGGAAGCACCGGAGCCGTCGGAGCCCCGGCAACCGGAAGATTTTTTCCAGGCCCTGACTCAGCCGGCCGAACCTCAGCAATTTCCGGAACTTCTGGTTTTAAAACAGCTTAAACCAAAAAAGCAGACCATAGAATCCTATCATAAGGTTGGAATTACCACTGTGGTGGTGGCTCCCAACCGGGGAATTTTTCAAGGACAAAGTGTGGTTCTAAACCTTAACGGCGACCAGCTTCAGACTATGGTCTTAAAGCAGCCCTGGGCTTTACATATCAATTTCACTACTGAACGAGGTCTTTATCCTTCAAGCCTGATGGGCACAGTAGCTTTTTTGAGGCAGAAATTTTACGACACCCTTCATTATTCTGACCACTGGAAAAGGTATAATTCTAATCCCCTGAACCTGAAACGGCCAGAATTTGACCCGTTTTTAGAAGCCCTCATTCCGTTCGTGGTCGAGAAGAAACCAGTAGTTTTTCAGTGTAACAATCAGGAAGACATCAAAAGAGCTCTGCGTCTGATTGCTGAATTCCGACTGAACGGACTGCTCACCGGATGTAATGAAGCCTGGAGGGTTCTAGAGCTGCTAAAAAATTCCAGGGTTCCCCTGCTCCTCAACCTGGATTTCCGGCCACCCAGCACCAGCCTCTATGCACAACAGGGTGATGCAGCCAGGAAAAGAGCAGAGGCTGAAATTTATCCAGCCAATGCCGCCATCCTGCACCGGGAAAAAATTGCTTTTGCTCTGACCAGCTTCGGGCTGTCTGACTCCAGCTTCTTGAAAAATCTCAGGATGGCGATTAAAGCTGGACTTTCTCAGGAAGCTGCCCTGAGGGCCTTAACCATAGAACCGGCCCGCTGGCTTGGTCTTGAGAAACAGCTCGGAACCCTGGAGCCAGGCAAAATCGCCAACCTTATCCTGACCCGCGGCGAGTTATTCGACGAAAAGGCCAAAGTGGTCAGAGTCTTGGTTGATGGTATTGTTTTTAATTATGAGGAGAAAGGTCAATGAGAACCTCGTTAAAAAAGATAGTAGTTCTTTCAACCATTTTGACCATTCTGGGTTTTTCGGCTTCCAGCTTGCTGGCCGGAGGCAACCTGCTGATAAAAAACGCCACTGTGATGACTGTAACTTCAGGAGTGATACCAAAAGGTGATGTTTTAATTGTCAACGGTATGATTAAACAGATAGGCCAGAACCTGACAGCTCCACCCGGCACCAGAGTGATTGAAGCCAACGGTCGGTATCTTATTCCCGGGATTATTGACACTCACACCCATATCGCTCTTTCCGGAACGAATGAAGGGACTGAAGCCATCACCCCCGAAGTTAGAATGGCTGATGTTATCAACGCCGATGACTCCTCAATTTTCACCGCTCTAACCGGTGGAGTGACCATGGTCCATACCATGCACGGGAGCGCCAACCCCATCGGGGGAGTCAACGTAGTCCTGAAACTTAAATGGGGGAAACCATCCGAGGAGCTAATTGTAAAAGAGGCTTTTCCTACTCTGAAATTTGCCCTGGGGGAAAATGTTAAACAGTCCAATCGAACTCTTCTGCCTGGCCGGCCCCAGCGTTATCCAGCTACCAGAATGGGGGCAAATGCCATCATTCGCCGGGAGCTGCTTAAAGCCAGAGATTATATGGCAGAATGGGACCGCTATGAAAAACTGAAAAAATCCAAAAATCCCCCGGCTAATCTGATTCCACCGAGAAAAGACCTGAGGTTAGAAACCCTGGCTGAACTGCTCCGCGGCCGGCTGATTGCCCGCTGTCACGCCTACGTAGCTACTGAGATGGTGGAGTTTTTGAACCTGGCCAGGGAGTTCGGTTTCAAAATAGGGGCTTTTGAACACGCCTGGGAAGCTTACAAAATTACTGATGAACTTCTGGAAGCTGGAGTCGGGGTTTCGGTCTTCATCGACAGCTGGGCCTACAAAATGGAAGCGGCCGAAGGCATTGCCTACAACGCCGCCTACTGTGCTCAAAGAGGTATTCTGGTTTCTATTAACTCCGATAGCAGCGAAAGAATTCGACGGCTGTTCAACGAGGCCGGAAAGGCGGTTAAATACGGAGTTACTCCTGATGAAGCCCTGAAAATGATAACCATAAACGCCGCCAAACAGTTAGGAGTGGACCAGATAGTCGGAAGTATTGAGATTGGTAAACAGGCCGACTTGGCTCTCTTCAGCGAACATCCGATGAGCGCCTACACTCGCTGCGACCTGACCATTATTGAGGGTGAAGTTTATTTCGATCGGGAGAAGTTGCTTCAGGAAAGAGAAGCCGCAGCTATTAAGAAAGGAGGAAACTGATGAACCTCAAGAAAATAAAATCAGCCATAAAACAAAAAACCTCCCACTCCAGACTTATCCTGTATTCAATCCTGCTGGTTGGGCTGCTGATGGGAGGGATTAACCCTGTAAAAGCGGCTGGGCCCGAAGACAGCGAAGTTTTGGCCATCGTCAAGGTCAAAATTGTCCCGGTGGTTGGGGAGGAAATACCCGAGGGAACTATATTAATAAAAAATGGTCGGATTGCAGAAATTGGAACTACAGTCTCCATTCCACCCGGAACCAGAATAGTGGAAGCTAAAGGACTGACCGCCTATCCTGGAATGATAGACAGTTACTCCTCCATGGGGCTAGTCGAAATAAGTGGGGTAGCAGCCACAGTGGACAACAGAGAAACAGGCCGGATAAATCCCCAGGTTAAGGCTATTGAAGCCTTAAAATATGATTCAATGCACATTCCGATTGCCAGGGCTAACGGCATCTTAGCGGCGGTAGTGGCTCCTTCTGGTGGACTTATCTCCGGCCAGAGCACCTTAATCAAGCTCCATGGCTGGACCAACCGGCAGATGGCCATAAAAGAAAGCCTGGCTATGGTCGTGGAGCTCCCTGGAATAAGAGGTGGACGCCGGGGATTTATGGGGATGGGACAGCCAGGAGCAGTCTCGACCGAGCGGGCTCTGGCTGAACTCAAAGAACTCTTCCATAAAGCCCGGATGTATGAAAAAAGAAGAGCTGAAGCAGAGAAAAACCTGCTTCTGCCCAGACCTGATTTCGACGAAGCTTCTCATTTTTTATTACCAGTAGTTAAAGGTGAACTACCGGTTATCTTCTCTGTCCAGGCCGATAAGGACATCATCCAGACTATCAAGTTCGTTCAGGAAGAAAAAATAAAAGCTATTTTCTATGGTGTTCATCAGGGATTTAAGGTGGCTGAAGAAATAAAAAAATCCGGCATCCCCTGCCTCATTGGTTCTCTTTATGAACTGCCGCCACTCTGGGAAGATGGCTATGATGCGCTTTTCCTTAACCCCGGTATCCTTAACAGAGCCGGGATAAAGATAGCTTTTTCCTCTTCAAGCTCAAGCGCTGCCAAGGATCTCCCCTACCATGCAGCTAAAGCCGCTGCCTTTGGCCTTGACCGAAAAGAAGCCCTTAAGGCAGTAACCATTTACCCGGCTGAAATTTTCGGGGTGGATAAAGATCTGGGAAGCCTGGAGAAGGGCAAACTGGCTAACCTTGTCCTTGCCGATGGCGACCTGCTGGAGCTGGGCACCAGGATAGAAAAAGTCTTCATTGAAGGGAAAGAGGTTGACCTGAGCAACCGCTATACTGAACTGCTCGAAAAATTCAAGAGACGGGAAAAGGAGAAAAAACCATGAACCTGATCAAAATTCTGGAAGAGAAGAAAATCCCGGAAATTTTTAAACCTCGCTTCAGGAGACCTGGACATAGATTCTTACTGATTAATTTTTTTCTGATACTGCTAATTTTGTTGACTGCCGGGGATTACCTGTCGGCTGCTCAAAAGATTCAGGCTGAAAGCAAAAAGCAATCCCTAAATATCAGCCGGGGAAAAAAATATGTCCTGGAATGGCTCAATCAGCCAGAACAGATTGAGTATTTTGGAAAGATTTCAGACCGCATCTGGAGCTTCGCTGAGCTCGGACTTCAGGAGTATAAATCTTCAGCCCTCCTAGCCGAGACCCTGGAAAAGGAAGGATTTCGGGTGGAAAGAGGTCTGGCCGGCCTTCCGACCTGCTTTGTGGCTACTTACGGAGAAGGCCGGCCGGTTATCGGTTTTCTGGGAGAATTTGACGCCCTGCCCGGGCTTTCCCAGAAAGGGAGAATTCCCAAAAAAGACCCGCTGATAGAAGGAGCTCCCGGACATGGTTGCGGTCATAACACCATGGGCACAGCCGCCGTAGCCGCCGCTATTGCCACCAAAAAGGCCATGGAAAGGTTCGGGATAAAAGGGACAATCAAAGTTTTTGGTTCACCGGCAGAAGAAATCCTGGCCAGCCGTCCTTATATGGTCAGAGCCGGCCTATTTAAGGACGTGGAGGCTGTCCTCGACAACCACAGCTCCAGCGACTTCGGTACCTCTTACGGAGTTTCCGGCAACGCTGTTATTTCGGTGGTCTTCACCTTTAAGGGCAAAACTGCTCACAGCGCCGGTGCTCCCTGGGCCGGCCGAAGCGCCCTGGATGCGGTGGAGCTTATGAATGTGGCCACCAACTACCTCCGGGAACACTTAAATCCCGCCCACCGTCTGCATTACATCATCATGGAGGGAGGAGAAGCCCCCAATGTCGTTCCGGACAGAGCCTCAGTCTGGTATTACATCAGGAACACCGACGAGCATTTAGAACAGATGTTTGAAAGAGTAACTAACTGCGCTAAGGCGGCTGCCCTAGCCACTGGCACCGAGCTCTCTGAGTTCAAAGTCCTGAGTGCTACCCATCAATTTCACGGCAATAGGGCTCTGGCTGAACTTCTGCAGAAAAACATCGAATTGACCGGTATGCCGCTCTGGGATAAGGAGGAGGAAGAATTTGCCCGGGCACTACAGAAAGAACTCCAGGCGAGAGAGGAAGGACTCAAAAAAGAAGTCAGCAAGCTTAGAGAACCGCGAGAAGCTTTTATTGGTGGCGGTTCTACAGATGTCGGGGAAGTTACTCTGGTAGCTCCCACGGCCACCGTCCGTTTTCCATCCAACGTGCCCGGAGCAGTGGGCCACCACTGGTCGACAGTAGCCTCGGTCTACGGTTCCATAGCCTGGAAAGGTTTAAACGCCGGGGCTAAAGCTATGGCTCTTACCGCCATCGATCTGCTGACCAGACCGGAAGAACTCAAAAAAATCAGAGCCGAGTTCGAAGAATATATAAAGACCCACCCCTATAAATCTTTTCTCCCGGAAGAAGCTAAGCCCCCGCTTGACCTCAACAGAGCCCTGATGGATAAATGGAGAAGGCTACTCGAGGATAAGGAAATAAAAAATTGAGGGTTGCCTCGACGGGATAAATCTTAAAAGTAAACCCGGGCTCTTAATTTTTTGAGAGAAGAGAATTTTAAGACTGCTGACCTGAGGAAGGCCATTTCTACCAGAAGCTCTTTTCTTACCTCCATTAAAGCTCAAATCAATTTTTTTAAGCAGGCTTACCAGAGAAAGGGTCGGGGACCCGAGCTGATTTATAATAAGCGGTGTTACTATTTTAAATTTCGTAATACTGGGGCTGGCCGAGAATCGCTTCCAGACCTGGTCTGGCTTAAAAATCTTTAGCGGTAGATAGGCCTCAGTCCCATCACATAGAACATAAAAGCATACTTATCCGTCAGCTCATCTATGGCTTTGGTGATGTTGCTTGAACCGTGTCCGGAGCGAGTCTCTATTCGGATTAAAACCGGGTTGCGACAGCTCTGTTTTTCTTGAAGAGTAGCTGCAAACTTGAAAGAGTGAGCCGGGACTACCCGGTCGTCATGGTCAGCTGTGGTAATCAGCGTGGCAGGATAACATACGCCTTCCCGGACATTGTGCAGCGGCGAATATTTTATAAGATATCGGAACTGGTCTTCCCGCTCACTTGACCCGTACTCAACCACCCAGCCCCAGCCGACCGTAAATTTGTGGTAGCGGAGCATATCCAGGACTCCGACTGCCGGAAAGGCTACCCGGAAGAGCTCTGGCCTCTGGGTCATTACCGCTCCAACAAGCAGACCTCCGTTTGAGGCCCCGGAAATAGCCAGGTACTTCGGAGAGGTATATTTTTCTTTTATCAAATATTCGGCAGCTGCGATAAAATCGTCGAAAACATTCTGTTTGTTCTCCAGCATCCCGGCCCGGTGCCAGTTTTCTCCGTACTCACCCCCACCCCTGAGGTTGGGTTGGGCAAAAACCCCATCGTTTTCCAGAATGGGCACGATCGACGGGTTGAATGAAGGCAGAAGGCTGATGTTAAAACCGCCGTAACCGGTAAGAAAGGCCGGATTTTTGCCGTCCAGCATCAGGCCCTTTTTATGAACAATGAACATCGGTACCCTGGTCCCATCCTTGCTCTGATAAAAAACCTGTTTGACTTCAAAATCTTCTGGCCTGAACTTTACTTCCTGTCTGGCAAAGATTTCTGACTGACCGGAAGCCAGGTCAAATTTGTAAATAGTCGGCGGATAGTTAAAGGACTGGAAGGTGTAAAAGACCACTTTATCATCCCGCCAGCCGCCAAAACCAGAAGCCGTCCCAATAGCCGGCAATTCCACTTCTCTAACCAGAGAACCATCAGGTAAATACTGATAAACCCTGGTGTGAGCATCCTGAAGATAAACTCCAAAAACATATCCACCCGCCGTCAGAGCCGCGGTTAGCACTTCTGGTTTTTCAGGAAAAATTTCCTTCCAGTTTTCCTGGGATGGGTTTCTCGGGTCTACCAGTACCAGACGGTAATTAGGAGCGCCAATGTTAGTCCTGACCAGAAATTTATCGCCCAGGTTGTCAATGACTTCGCTATCATTTTCAAACCCGGGAATAAGAAGTTTGAAATCCGCCTTTTTCTGACTTAAGTCCTTCCAGTAAAGCTCGTTACCGGAGGTACCGGCTGAAACCTCCAGAATGGCGTATTTCTGGTCTTCAGTAACACCCAGGTTAAAATAGCGAAGCGGGTTATTCCGGTCTTCATAAACCAGAACATCTTTCTCCTGTGGTTCACCAAGCCGGTGGTAAAAAACCTTCTGGAATTCATTGCGGGCTTTAAGCTCCTCCCCTGGAGCCGGCTTATCATATCCGCTGTAGAAAAACCCATCCTGGTACCAGGCAGCACCAGAAAATTTAATCCACCGGATGCGATCCGGCAGTTCTTTCCTGGTAGCAATCTCCATTACCCTGATTTCTGACCAATCCGAGCCGGCTTCGGACCGGGTTATAGCTACATAACGGAAGTCTGGCGAGAACCCGGCTAATCTAATGCTGACCGTCCCATCAGGTGAGAGCTGGTTAGGATCTATGAAAACTTCAGGCTGTCCCTCCAGTCCCTTCTGGATGTAAATAACCGACTGGTTTTGAAGTCCATCGTTTTTGTAGAAGAAATAATACTCACCGGCCCTGATAGGCTGGCTCATTCGGGGATAGTTGTAAATTTCTTTTAGCCTTGACCTAATTTTCTCCCGGTAAGGAATTTTTTCCAGAAAAGCAAAGGTCACTTTATTCTGTTCTTCTACCCATTTTTTAGTTTCCTCAGAATTATCATCCTCCAGCCAGCGGTAGGGGTCGGGCACAGCCACTCCAAAATAATCATCCACCACTGCTTCCTTTCTGGTCTGGGGATAGTTGACTTTCTCTTGAGCTGACCGCCGGCAGGCAGAAGCTACCAGCAATAAAATAAAGCTGAGGAAAATTACTACCACTATCATTTTTTTCTCTTTCATCAATAGCCTCCGTTTACAGATAAGATTTAATTCATACCATAAATCAGCCTTTTCTTCCATAAAAATCAAATAAGAACCCAACAATTGCAGATAAAATCGGGCTATGATAATTTATGCCATCTAAGGGAGGTGACTATGCTGTCAACCTATTTCGGCTTATTCATCATGCCAGCAGTCATTTTAATTATTGCCTTTGCTTTAACTTTAAGAAAAGGAGGGCTAAAATGAACGCCCTCAGCCTTAATACCAATCCCTGGTCTTTGGCCGCTTTTGTCATCTATGTATTGATGATGGTTGCCGTTGGCATCATTTCAGCCAGGTTCTCTTCAAGAGGGATAGGAGAATTCTTCCTGGGTGGACGCCAGATGAAATCTTTTGTGGTAGCTATGGCCGCTGTGACTTCTGGTCGTTCCGCCTGGCTGCTAATAGGAGTTTCGGGATTGGCTTTTACCCGAGGGGTCTCAGCCGTCTGGGCAGTAGCAGGCTACATAGTAGTAGAGCTTTTTATGTTCATCTTTCCCGGTAAAAGACTCCGCTATTTCACCGGTAAGATGGGCGATATTACTATCCCCGATTATTTTGAGTCCAGATTTGAAGATCACAAACACCTGCTCCGTATTTTCGCTTTAATCCCAATCCTCATTTTCATGACTGCCTATGTCTCAGCTCAGTTCAATGCCGGCGGTAAATCCTTAGCTGCCAGCTTTAACCTGAGCCCGCTTCAGGGAATCCTGATAACCGCTGGAATAGTCATTTTCTACACTGTTCTGGGTGGTTTTCTCGCAGTCTGTTTGACTGATACCCTTCAGGCCCTGTTCATGATTTTTGCCCTAATGATTCTTCCAATAATTGCCATTGTTCATTTCGGAGGACTGGGCCAGCTTCTTTCTATTCTGCAGGCTTTTTCCCCGAAATACCTTGACACTTTTTCTCTTACCTTTGGAGCCTGGCTCAGCTATGTAGGCATCGGCTTCGGTTCCCCCGGAAATCCCCACATCCTTAACAAGTATATGAGCATCGACGACCCTGAAAAGCTGAATAAAACCGCTCTCATTGGCACTATTTGGAATGTGCTCATGGCCTGGGGAGCAATTTTCATCGGCCTGGCAGGCCGGGCTCTTTATCAGGATGTGGCCAACCTGCCAGGAAAGGACCCGGAGAATGTCTATCCGCTTCTGGGCTCTCAGCATCTTCATCCTTTTCTGTTCGGTCTGACCATAGCGGCCATTTTTGCGGCCATCATGTCTACGGCTTCATCTCAGCTTCTGGTTGCTTCTTCAGCCCTTGTCCGCGATGCCTATCAGAAAATACTGGCTAAGAATAAACAGCTTTCAGAAAAAACCCTGGTCCTCATCAGCCGGTCTTTCACCTTAATCATTGCCCTGGTAGCACTGCTTTTTGCCGCCTATGCCGACAAACTGGTATTTTACCTGGTTCTCTTCGCCTGGGGTGGTCTGGGAGCGGCTTTCGGACCAGCCATGCTTCTTTCTTTATACTGGAAAAAAACAACTAAGGAAGGAGTTATCGCTGGCATTCTGGTGGGCACCACCACCGAAATTGTCTGGTACCTGATTCCTCCCTTAAAAGCTATGGTTTCAGAATGGGTTCCAGCTTTTATTCTGTCGTTTATCGCAGTAATCCTGGTGAGCTTGAAAACGGAGCCTCCAGCCCGAGTTGAAGAATTTATGAAATACATGAAAGGACACCACTGAAGATGTTTTTTTTCATTGGAGGGATTACTCCGAAAGTCAGGAAGCTGGATGAGTTGCCCCGGGTTTGTCTGAGGTGCGGCCACCATTCTTTTTTCAGAATAAGAATTGATCATTACCTTAACCTTTTTTTCATACCGCTCTTCCCGGTAAAAAAGGGAAAACCGTTTTTCAGCTGCGAAAATTGCGGGCTGGAATCAATCTCGGAAACTCAAGACAAACCTTATGACTTCACCAGGCAGAATGAGCTGTGCCCTGACTGCGGAGGCCGGCTAGAGAAGGATTTTAGCTTCTGTCCCTACTGTGGTCGGTCTTTAAACTGAAATCCAAATCTGGTATTATCATCAAAACTCAGGTCTGGGGTTATTAAGATGGTCAAAAAGATTGCTGTAATAACCAGAGATTGTGCTGGAGTCAATGCTGCTTTACGGGCTGTGGTCCGCACAGCCAGTGGCTATCAGGTGGAAGTAGTTGGGATTCTCAGGGGTTATGATGGCTTGATAGATAATCGTCTCCAGCCGCTTGATCGTCGTTCAGTTTCCGGGATAATCAACCAGGGAGGTACTATCCTTAAGTCGGCCCGCTCGGAGAGATTTTTGACTGAAGAAGGCCAGAAACAGGCCTTAAAAACTATTGAAGAAAACAAAATAGACGGACTTATAGTCATAGGCGGGAACGGTTCGCTTACCGCTGCCCATCTACTGGCTACTAAATACGGCCTTAGAGTGATGGGTATTCCGGCCACCATCGATAATGATGTTAACGGGGTTGATTTCTGCATTGGGGCGGACACCGCAGTTAACGTGGCCCTTGACGCCCTTGACAAAATCAGGGACACAGCTACCAGTTTAGAAAGAATTTTTGTGGTCGAGGTTATGGGCCGCGACTGTGGTTATCTGGCCATGAAAGTAGCTCTGGCTGGTGGATGTGAAGACGTCATCCTTCCTGAACAGGATTTCGACCTCAATGAAATCTGTCGGGAAATCCAGCGGGGCAATGCCCAGGGCAAGGTAAGCTGGATAATCATTGTGGCTGAAGGCAAAGCCCGGGCCCAGGATGTAGCCACGGCTATCACCTTGCTCACCGGTCTGGAAACCAGAATTGCCGTTCTCGGACATATCCAGCGGGGAGGCCGTCCGACCGCCTTTGACCGAATACTTGGCACCAGGCTGGGCGAGGCTGCAGTTCAAGCTCTTTTAGTTGGTCATACCGATAGATGTGTCTCCTTGAAAAATGAAAAAATAGAATTGATACCGCTCGAAATGGCGATTCAGCCCAAAAGGCTAATTTTCCAGGACGACTACAGACTCTTAAAACTTCTTTCTTAATTCGATTTCTCACGAGGTGCAACTTATGGAAAGAATGATGGTCGGTCTGGACCTTGGTGTCAGTACCCTTAAGCTGGTCATCTTAGACCGGAAGTCAGAAATCATCGCTAAGGATTACGAACCAGTCCGGGGAAATCTTCGGGTTGCTTTAAAGAGAATTCTTCAGAGAAATAGCTCTGTCCTCGGCAACGGGGCCTTAGCTGTGGGAGTAACCGGGTCAGGTTCTTCTGGGCTCCTGTTTCCTGACCAGGTAAAAAAAATAAACGAGATAACTTGCCTGGCCTCAGGCGTTAGATATCTTTTCCCTCAAGCCCGCTCTGCTTTTGACGTAGGCGCCGAGACTGCCCGCTGGGTGCAGTTCGGTACAGCAATTGATAACAGCTTCTTACCGGAAATTACCGAATTTGCTTTTAACGAAAGATGTGCCGCCGGTACCGGCCTTTTCCTGGAGCAACAGGCTTACCGGCTGAAACTGCCCCTGGAGAAATTTTCCGAACTGGCCAGCCGGGCCAGAAAAGCAGCCCGGGTTGCCGGCCGTTGTAGCGTCTTTGCTAAATCGGATATGATTCATCTGCAGCAAAAGGGCACTCCAGTGGAAGAAATAGCTTACGGTGTTTGCCTGGCCCTGGCCCGGTCTGTCAGCTCGTCCTTGCTTAAGGGAAAAACCTGTGAGCTGCCAGTGGCCCTGTCCGGTGGAACTACCAAAAACGCCGGCCTGGTCAGAGCCTTATCCACCATCCTGAATGCCAGAGAAGATCAGGTTTTTTACTCCAAAGATTCGCCTTTTGTTCCAGCAATCGGAGCGGCCCTTCTGGCAGGAAAAAACCTGTCGCCTGAGTCTTACTCCTCTCTGGAGAGCATCCTGGATGAATTAAAACCTGGCCAGGAGAAAACCAGCAGTTTCCTGCCTCCGCTTGGTCAGCTGATGAACCAACCTCCCTCTGAACCTGAAAAGCCTCTGACCGGCCCAGTAGAAGCTTATCTGGGAATAGACATCGGCTCGGTCAGCACCAACCTGGTTTTACTCGACGAAAACAACAAAATCTTGACTGGGGTTTACCTGCCTACCCGCGGCCAGCCTTTAGAGGCTTTAAAGGAAGGCTTCAAAATCCTATTTGCTCGCTGTCCGGCCGGTTTAAAAATCCTGGGCATTGGAACCACTGGAAGCGGCCGCTACCTGGCCGGACGTCTGGTCAAAGCTGATTCTATTAAGAACGAAATCACCTGTCAGAGAAGAAGTGCCTGTTTTTATTTTCCTGAGGCTGACTCCATATTTGAAATAGGCGGGCAGGATTCCAAGTACCTCCAGGTTGAAAAAGGCCGGGTGGTTGACTTTAACCTGAACAAAATCTGCGCTGCTGGCACCGGTTCTTTCCTGGAAGAGCAGGCTGCCCAGCTGGGTTTCAGAATAGAAACGGATTTTGCCCGTCTGGCCTCACTTTCTACCAGTCCTTATGACCTGGGAAGCCGCTGTACCGTTTTTATGGAGTCTGAGCTGATAAGGGCTTCAGCTCAGAACTGCCCGCTACCAGATCTGGTGGCCGGACTGGCTTATTCCATTGCCCGCAACTACCTGGAAAAAGTAGTTGAAAGAAGGCCGATTGGGAAAGAAATTATCTTCCAGGGAGGAGTGGCTTCAAACCAGGCGGTAGTCAGGGCTTTTTCTAATTTGCTGGGAAAAGAGATAAAAGTTCATCCTTATAACCGTATTTCCGGAGCCATCGGAGCAGCTCTTGAAGCTAAAGAAAAAGTTAGAAAAATCGGCAAGAAATCTTTATCGGCTGAAGAAATTAAAGAAAAACTACTTCAGCCCTTCAATCTGACTTCCTTTGAGTGCCGTCACTGCTCTAACCGCTGTCAGGTGGTTTCCATCTCTTCCGGCCAGGAAACCGTCTACTTTGGAGATATCTGTGAACGTTTCACCACCCAGTCCAAACTGGAAGATTCCAGAACTCAATATCATAACCCGCTGATTTACAGGAATAAGCTGCTTGAAGAAATGCTAACCGAGCCCCAGGAAAAGAAAATCAACCAGCTGACTATCGGCCTTCCACGGGCTTCAGTTTTTCAGGAATTTCTGCCTTTCTGGTTCAAATTTTTCCGTCATCTGGGTTACCGGGTTAAAGTCTCTCCGGAGACCAATCAGGAAATACTGGAAGCTGGAGTAAAACATCAAACAGCCGAAACCTGCCTGCCAGTAAAAATTGCTCTCGGGCATATAAGCTATCTCCAAAACGATCCCGAAGTAGATCTGGTTTTCTTTCCATCGTTTGTAGACAGCCACCGGAGCAAAACAGATTCTTACTATTTTTGTCCTTACACCGAGCATCTGCCTTCTATGTTACCGGAGTCTCTCCGGTCAAAACTACTGACCTGCCATATTTACCTGGAACCAGATGAAAACAGCCTTCAAGACAACTTAAAATCTCTATCCCGACTGCTCAAAGAACCTGAAGAAATAATAAAAGCGGCCTGGGAGTCTTCGTGGAAAGCTCATCTTGAATTCAAGGAGAAATTAAAAGCCCTCGGTCAGGAGATTATAACTCAGTCCCGGGATAAAAATCTCTGGATAATCTCCGGACGCCCTTATTTGCTTTATGATAATTACCTAAACCTCAATCTCTGGTTTCATCTGGAAAAGATAGGGGTGACAGCTATTCCGGTTGACTACCTGCCATTAGAAAGTGTCTCTCTTTCTGATCTACCGTTAGAACCTTCAGATCTGCCTCCGTGGCGTTATCCCCGCCAGCTGCTAAAAGCTGCTTTCTGGTCCAGCCAGTCACAACGGGCTCTGACCGTTTTTCTAAGCAGCTACGGTTGCGGGCTGGATGGGTTTACGATTAAGCATCTGAAAAACCTGGTTGCTGCCAAACCGCATCTTTTTCTGGAATTTGACGAGCACCGCGGTGAAGCCGGCCTTGTTACCAGACTGGAAGCCTTTGCCGATGAAATCACCCAAAATCAGTTAGCCGGGCGGGGCCTCAGCTTAAAAAGAAAAGTTCAAGACCCGGAAACTCTTCCAACTGAAGAGCTAAAAAATTTCCGCTTTATTATTCCATACTTTGCCGACCATGCAGTTGTTTTCGCTGGAGTGCTTAAGCAATGTGGTTTTCAGGCTGAAGTTCTGCCACCCCCGGATGAAAAAAGTCTGGAACTGGGAGAAAAATACTCGTCCGGCAAGGAATGTCATGCTTATTCTTTTCTCCTCGGCGACCTGCTCAAGTTTGCTATGAGCCATAATCAGAAGCAACCTGCTGTCTTCTTTTTCCCCGGAGCCAGGTATTCCTGTCTCCTGCAGCAATACGGGCCGGCCATGAGACACCTGCTCTTCGACCTTAATCTCAACGGTCTTCTGGTCCTCACTCCAACTATAAACTACTTCTGGAAACTCATCGGATTTGAAGGCCTGAAAAGTCTGTGGCAGGGTCTGGTGGCCACCGACCGACTCATCAAAATTGCCTGTCAGACTCGCCCCTACGAAATCAACCGAGGGGAAACTGACCAGGCTTTCAGAGAAAGCCTTAAATCTTTAGAGGCTGGACTGGCCGAAAACCGGCTGGACGAGACCCTTCAAAAAATCAGCTGCCAGTTGAAAAAGATCAAAACCAGAGCTGAAAAACGTCCGGTTATTGGCATAGCCGGCGATATCTACACCCGCCAGAACCCGTTTGCCAACAATTATCTCTACCATCAGCTGGAAAAGCTGGGCTGCGAAGTCTGGCCTTCCCCTTTTCTGGTTGACGAAATAGACTTCAGTTTCAGCCGAGAATTTTACAACAAATTATCCTCCGGAAGCCTGGCCGAAGCTCTGAAGTCGGCTGGACTGAACCTGGTAAAAGAGGTTAAGAGACGAGAGGTAGTCAAAAAGCTGGAGATCTCTGAACTTAAAACCAGAGAGCCGGGTTATAAAGAAATTGTAGAATCGGCAGTCGCTTACCTTGATTATAACAATAACCAGACCCTCTTCCTGAATGTGGCCAGGATGATTGATTTTGCCCGCAAAGGGGCTGATGGAATAATCAACGTCATCTGCTTTAACTGCATGTTAGGGACGGCTTCAGCAGCCATCTCCGCCCGAATCAGAAACGATTTTGACCACATTCCTCTCCCAACCCTGGTTTTTGGAGAAACCGGCTCAGCCAGCGAACTCACCCGACTGGAAGCTTTCGTAGAGCAGGTTAAAGCCCGATTTAAGAGTAAACTTTCCTCTTAACCCGGGTAAATTCCTGGAGAAAAAACCAGAGCCTGTACTTTAAGCAAGAGATTAAAAACCGGTGAGAACTACTGCCAGAATTCCGGTCAGGAAAACCCCGTCAAAAGTCCCGGCTCCTCCTATTGAAGCCACCGGAGCTCCCAGCCCGGCTATCTTTTTTAGGTTCATCAGATCAGCCCCAATCAAAGTCCCGAGCGTTCCAGAAACATAAGCTATGACCGGAGTTGCGGCCAGGCCAGATGGACTCAGTAGCCCGAGAAGAAAAGCCACCAGAGCCGCCAGAAAGGGCGGAAAAAGGGCTGGAGTGGCAATTCCCAATCCCTTAATCGGCCTGGCTACCCGGTTAACCAGAAGAGCCACAATGAGAGTTCCAGCAGCAAAATACAACACCAGAGGCCACCATCTTAAAATCAAAAAAAAGCTTAAGCCAGCCGGAATAACCGCTCCACCAAGGTTTACCGCAAGGATGGTGGTATTTCGATACCGGATCTCAGGCACTACGAATTTCCAGCCGAAAAATTCTATGGTTCTTTCGGATACCAGGTTTTCGGAATACAATCTTTTTACCGGAATGTTGAGGCCGCTTCCAAGGAGGCAGAAAAGCAACAGCAGAAAAACCAGCTCTGGAGGCAGACCTAATTTCTGAAAGGCAATGGAGATAAGCCCTATCTTTAGAAAAAAGAAAAGTCCCCCGAGAAGGATAAAATAAAAAATCAGAAAAAAGAGGATTACCGGAAAATAAAACATCTTTTCTCCCTGGCTTCAAGGATAATGAAAATTGAAGCTTCAGGCCAGAAAATTATTAAACCTCAGCGTAAAAAGTTTTTTATCAACTGACTTTTCAATTACTTAAGCTGACCTCTATTTTTTGGGCAGCATCGGAATCTTAATTTTGTTTTTCCGGGCACAGGATATGGCTTCTTCATATCCGGCATCGGCATGTCTGACTACCCCTATTCCTGGATCTACAGTTAGCACTCTTTGAAGACGCCGGGCCATAGCGGCCGAGCCGTCAGCCACAATGACCATTCCTGCGTGAATGGAATAACCAATTCCCACACCCCCGCCGTGATGGACTGAAACCCAGCTGGCTCCACAGACGGCGTTGAGCAGAGCGTTTAAAATCGGCCAGTCAGCGATGGCATCGGAACCATCCTTCATCTTTTCGGTCTCCCGGTTGGGGGAGGCTACCGAACCGGTATCCAGATGGTCACGTCCAATGACAATGGGAGCACTAATTTTCCTTTTATTAACCAGAGTATTGATTACTTCCCCGAATAGAGCTCTTTCACCATAACCCAGCCAGCAAATTCTGGCCGGCAGACCCTGAAACTTTACCTGTTTCTGAGCTTTCCTAATCCAGCGAGCCAGAGCCTCGTCTTCGGGAAATGTCTTCAGGACTGCTTCATCTGTAACATATATATCCTCTGGTTTACCGGAAAGAGCGGCCCAGCGGAAAGGACCTTTGCCTATGCAAAACAGCGGTCTGATATATTCCTGGACAAATCCGGGAATATCAAAAGCATTCGTCACTCCAGCTTTCTGAGCCTGAGCCCTGAGGTTATTACCGTAATCAAAGGTTTTGGCGCCGCGCTTTTGGAGTTCAAGCATGGCTTCCACCTGGAGAGCCATAGATTCATAAGCCAGGGCAATATATTTCTGTGGGTCTTTCTTCCTCAGCTCCAGAGCTTCCTCATAAGGTAAACCCCGCGGTACGTAGCCGTTGAGCTCATCGTGAGCCGAGGTCTGGTCAGTCAGAACGTCAGGAGTCAGGCCTCTTCTGACCAGCTCCGGCAGAACGTCGGCCGCATTACCGAGCAGGGCAATGGATAGAGCTTCTCCTTTTTTCCTAGCTTCTTCAGCCATCTTTAGAGCCTCGTCAAGACTGGTAGTCATAGTATCGACATACCTGGTCTCCAGCCTTCTCTGGATTCGGGCCGGGTCTACCTCAACCACTATGGCTACTCCTTCATTCATGGTCACGGCTAAAGGCTGGGCTCCCCCCATTCCCCCTAAACCGGCTGTAACCACTAACCTGCCCTTGAGCGTTCCCCCAAAGTGCTTACGGGCCACAGCCGCCAGAGTCTCATAAGTTCCCTGAAGAATCCCCTGAGTGCCGATATAAATCCAGCTACCGGCCGTCATCTGACCGTACATAGTCAGACCAAGTGCTTCCAGCCGGCGGAATTCATCCCAGGTAGCCCATTTAGGAACTACCATAGCGTTAGAAATTAGTACCCTGGGAGCTTCTGGATGGGTTTTAAAAATACCTACCGGTTTGCCGGATTGGACCAGCAGGGTCTCGTCGTTTTCCAGTTTTTTCAGGCTGTTAACGATAGCTTTGAAGCAGTCCCAGCTGCGGGCCGCCTTCCCTGTGCCTCCGTAGACAATTAGTTCCTGAGGCTTTTCGGCCACTTCCGGATCAAGGTTATTCATCAGCATCCGCAATGCTCCCTCTTGCGACCAGCCTTTAGTGTGGAGCTTGTGGCCGCGAGGGGCTCTGACCGGTTTATAATCATCCCTTTGATTCTTAATCATTTTTTGCCTCCCCGAAAACTTCTATGACTCTCCTGGCCAGGGACAGATTTCCCATTCGGGCCAGGGTTTTTTCCTTACCCATAAGCTCTATGACTTCAAAAATTCCCGGACTGACTGACTTACCCACCAGTAAGACTCTCAGGGCATGGATTAGAAGAGCCGCTTTTACTTCTTCTCTTTCCGCTCTCTCCCGGAGCACTCTTTCGATAGACTGAGCCTTAAAATCAGCCAGCTTCTCAAAATCTTCCCTTAGCCTGAGAAGAAGCTGGTCCAGTTTAGGATCAGTAAGATGCTTCCGCACCGCCTCCGGGTCATACTTGAGGCGGTCTGAAATAAAAGGAAGAAGCATTTCCACAAGATCAACCAGGGTCCGGCTGCGGCTTCGAACCAGCTCAACCAATTTTTCAAACCAGGCTCTCTTCTCTCCTTCCAATTCTGAAGACCAAAGACCCTCTTTTTCCAGCCAGGGTTGGAGTTTGTCTATGAGCTCTGTAAGGGGCATTTCATTGATTAACCTGCTGTTCAGCCACTCCAATTTTGCCAGGTCAAACACCGGACTGCCCTTACTAACCCGCTCCAGAGAGAATTCTCTAACCATTTCCTCAACCGTGTACAGGCGTTCTTCAGACCCGGGCGACCAGCTCAGCTGAGCCATAAAATTGAAGAAGGCCAGAGGTAAATAGCCTTTGTCCCTGAAACTCAGGACCGAGGTATCCCCATGTCTTTTGCTAAGTTTTTTACGGTCGGGCCCAAGAATTAGAGGAAGGTGAGCAAATTGCGGGACCGGCTTTCCAAAAGCCTGGTAAAGAAGAATTTGCTTGGGGGTGTTGGAAATATGGTCATCACCACGAATGACATGAGTAATGCCTGTTTCAATGTCATCGACAACTACCGACAGGTGATAGGTTGGGAATCCGTCGCTTCTCAGCAAAACAAAATCTTCCAGATTTCTGTTTTCCACAGAGATGAGGCCATGGACCAGGTCCTCAAACTGGGTGACCCCATCCGGAACCAGAAACCTTATGGCAGCTGGCACTCCTTTTGCTCTCAACTCATTCTTTTTTTCTTCAGAAAGATACAAACAGCAGCGGTCGTATTTCCAGTGTTCTTTCCTGGAGAGGGCTTCAATTCGCCGCTTCTCTATTTCTTCCGGAGTGCAAAAACAAAAATAAGCCAGTCCTTTTTCCACCAGAGACCGGGCTGCACTTCTGTAGACCTCAAAACGCTGGGACTGAAAGATTGGACCTTCGTCCCAATCGAGGCCCACCCAGCGTAAGGCTTCCAGGATGGAGCGGCTCATTTCCTCAGAAGACCTGGTGACATCGGTATCTTCAATTCTTAAAATAAAAGTCCCTCCATGATGGCGGGCAAACAGCCAGTTGAAGAGAGCGGTTCTTAGAGCTCCGACATGAAGATGCCCGGTCGGGCTGGGGGCAAATCTGACTCTGACCATATTAATTCTTCTTTCTTTTTTCCCAGGCTAAAATATACCACAGCCTAAACCGATATTCAAAAATTCGGGGATTGACCTAAAAGCTTATTTCTCAGCTTACCCCGATTGACAAAGAATCAGAATTTTTTAGTTGACTCCAGCCCTTGATTTGAGTAAATTAATTTTGACAGGAGTTGCCAAGGTTTTTGGAGGCATAGGGAAAACTAATCCCGACCAAGATGACTCTGATTAATATTCTGGTTTATGTTTCCGGTGTTGACCAGGCTTCAAGAGTGGTCCGGGTCTGCGAAAGAGAATATCTGCCGGTAGTGGCCAATTCCTTTGATGAAATTCCGTCTCTTTTGAAAAATTACGAATGCTGGGTGCTTATCATCGATGTCAGCCAGGCCGATTATAACCGCTGGAAAGACTTGATTTCTCCAGAATGCTCGGTAATCATCCTCGGGCAAGATGAAGCCGAAGTTTATCAGAAAATCCTGACCTGGCCAATTCATTTCCATCTTGAATACATTCTGGAAAAAGAAGGTCAGCCGTTGGAGCCCATTCTCAACCAGCTGCTCAAAATTGCCATACATCAAAGCCGGGTTAAAAAAGAATGGACTCAATTCCAGAAGACGCTGTCACTTTCCTCGACCAGCACCAGGGAATTATTTAAAGAGATAGTAGAAATCAAAAGGTTAATTAATGAAAATTATCTCAGAGAACTGGAAAAAAGAATCTCTCTGGAAGCTCAGTACGTCTGGTACCAGAGGGAAAGACAGAAAATCGAAAACATCATCCGTAAGATTTATTCAGCCAATGATGTCAGCAGTCTTCTGGGTATTGTTCCCGACATCAAGGAACTACTCCGGGCTCAGGGTTTGACCATCTATCTCATTGAAGAAAGCGAGACTCTGGGTAGGCATCTCAAACCCATCATCTGGGATGACACCTTTATTACCCATCCTGAAACCTTCAAGTACGTGGCCAGACTGGAAGCCCCCGATTTTGCCGCAGCTGTGGCCCGGACCGGACAGGAAGTTAACATAGCCGACTTAACTTATGATAAAAGATTTTCCCTGCGCTATCAGCACAATCTGAAAATGCCCTTGAAAAGCCTTCTGTCAGTTCCGATTGTATATCAGGAGCAGATTATAGGGGTTATTGAGCTCTATAATAAAACTTTCCTTGATAATCTAGTCTCCGAGGGCTTTTCCCGGGAAGACCAACAGATTCTCAGAGGCCTGTCCGAACACATCGGGATTGCCATGACCAAACTCAACCTGATTCAGTACGACGCTCTGACAGGTCTGCTACGAGCTGAGCCCTTCTTCGAAAAGATTATCCATAAGGTCAATTCCATGAGCAAGAGGAGGCTTGAGGAAGGCTCTTTTGCCATGGTCATGGGCGATGTGGATTGGTTCAAACATTACAACGACCGCAACGGGCACGAAGCCGGCAACCGTCTGCTCCAAGAGCTGGCTGCGATTTTGAAGCAATCAATCCGGGAGAATGATTTAATCTGCCGTTATGGCGGGGAAGAATTTCTTTTTTTTCTGAGCGGCGTCAGCAGCCTGGACGAAGCCTGTCAGTTAACGGAGAGAATCCGAAAAAACATAGAAGATCATTATTTCCCCTATGAGGAATTTCAACCCCGCAACAACCTTACTATGTCCTTCGGAGTAACTATTTTCCCGCGAAAAAGATTGGATGGTGAAAACCTGCTGACTAAAGAAGACCTAAAGCACCTGGTTCATGAATGCGACCTGGCTCTGGCCGAAGCCAAAGGCAAACAAACCTGGAGACTGCCGCCCTCTGAGACCCAGGCCAGACCTTCTACCAAAAACCTGGTCGTGGCCTACTCCAGAGATTGGGAAATTGAAAACCATTCCAGACCGACCTTAAACTATCAGGAAAAAATGTACCGGGAAAAAAGGCATTTTCAGCGGTATTACGCTTCAACCATTCTAATGTACCGGGATGATGGCCAGCTTAAAGTCAGCAAGACCATAAACCTCAGTCTCGGGGGAGCTAAAATCCTTTCAGAAAAGCCCCTGCCGGCCTCCAGGCCTCTTGAGGTAATTTTGATTCTGGGCAAAAAGGCCAAACCGATCCAGAGCGAAGTAGTTTACTCAGAAAAAGCCAGCCCCGACTCTTCCAGCTTTTACACCGGGCTAAAATTCAAAGGTCTGACCGCAGAAGATTTTGAGGCTCTGGAAGGATTCTTTCAGGAAATTAGAAGTGAAGCCTTCAATTAGACATAAATTCAAGCTTCCAATTCTTTTTTCAAAGCAGCAAAATAAAGAGAGGCCGGAGTAGTCCTGGCCTTAAAGGCCAGTTTCAAAGCTACCAGCTTTTGCTCAAAGGCTTCCAGGTCTTCAGCCAGACTCCAATTCTGAAGACTTAACAGGTCCAGCAGCTCCTTTAAGCTCTTTTCGTTAAGAATATCGACGGTAAAGGCCGGAAACCGATAGTCTTTTTTGGCCACCAGAGCCAGAAGCCTCTGGAGATAGCGCCTGAGCCCCTCCTGATGGCTTATCAATTCCTGTTTCAGGTAAAATTTTTCCTTGGCTGCGGTTAAGAAATTAAGTTTGTAAATCAGCTTTTTGGCTTCCCCCAAAGCTTCTTCCATTCTATTCAGAATTTCCTCAGCTTCCAGAATATTCTTCTTGCCTTTCTGGTAAAAACCGATCTGACCTGAGCCGTTGGCGGTTTCCTGTCGGTAAAAAATTTCTAAGTCCTGGCGGTCAGCCCCACTGAGCTCTTCACTTTGAGGAGGCAATTTTTCCTGCTTTTTCCCCTCGTCAGAATTATCTACCTGAACCAAACCACCTAATTTTTCAACGATGCCCCTTCTAATTTCTTCTGCCAGCTTGCTTTCAATTGAAAGCTCTTCTTGCTCAAATTGATTTTCCTCTTTTGCCAGCTCAGATTGAGATTGATTTTTTCCCTCCCCTGAACTTTCTTCAATCTCAGCTAAAGGTGCAGGTTGAGAAGAGTCAGCCGGCTGAGGTTCAGTCGGCCTGACTTCAGATTGACCTACCGAAACTGGAACTGACGCTCCGCTTTCCAGCAAAAGCAGTTCTTTTATTTTTCTGAGTTTTTCAATCTCAGGAGCTAAATCCAGCTCCTTTAGCTCTTCTTCAGCTTTCTCTGCCGGTTCTGTTTTGAGGCCAAACTTCTCTTCCATCCTTTTTCTAAGCCAGTTGGCCCTCTCCATAGATTGACAGTGTACTTCCTCTAACTGGTCCTGAAGTTCATTGATGGCCTTAAGGTCCTCGGCATTGGCTCTGGCTAGACTTTCTATTTGCTGCTGTCTTTCCAGGATTCGGTCAAGATACTCTTTTATCTGTTTTATGACCTGCTGCCGCTTATCTTCAAATTCTTCCCAGATACTGCCGTACTCTTCGAGTACCTGCCACTCTTTCTTAACTTCCTGCTCTATGATGTCAAGCTGCTGCCTGGCCAGTTCTCTTTCCTGCCGGAGCTTTTCCTCCAGGGTTTTTTCTATCTCCTCTCTTTGACGGCGAAGATAGCTCTCCAGCTGGGCTTCTATTTCCTGGATGATTGAGATTGGCTTCCTGGTCGGCTTCTCGGTTTCGCTCATTGCCCTTTCCCTGATTATTTCTAACCCTGGCAAGGCTATTCTAAATTGCTTACCCCGAGCTGTCAAGGATAAAAAGGGTAGTCTGAAAGGGTATTTTTTGGCCGGAGCAGATTAGACTGGATTAGTCACCGATGGTGAGCCAGAACACAAAATATCACCCCCCTGCCAGCCGGGACCCTTTGGGTTTTTCCCAAAAAAACAGGTGAGCAGATGTAAACAGAAAAAATTCTTGCTCTTAAGGAGAAAATAGTGTATAGAGAATTAATAAATACATGAGCAATATTTCAAACAGCCATAATAATAACCATCTTAGGTTGCTGGTGGTCTCAGAGGACCAAAAACTGAGACGCCGGCTGGTAATGGTTTTATCCCGGTTAACCATTGAAATTGTCGAGTTTTCCAGCCTGACCGAACTTTTAAGAGGAAATAACCTCAAAAATAGCCTTATACTCTGGAGCCTTGATTCTGTAGACTCGAGGAAAATTCAATTGCTAAAACAATTGAAAAAAAACCATCCCCGCCTCTCAATTATCCTTCTGGTGCCCACTTCAGCTTCACCTCTTTTACTTAAGCTTCTGGAAGAAAACCTGATAGATTTCATCTGTCCCAGAAGCAATCTGGCAGTCATTCTCTCAGCCGTCCGCTCTGAAATTTCCCGCCGTCTCCTGAAGCTGGAAAATGAGTACTATCTCAAGAACCTCACCAAACTGAAACTGGAACATTCCCGTCACATCCGAAAAATGCTGGAACTTGAGGAAATTTACGATACCACGGTGGAGAACCTGATGACCGCCCTGGACCTCAGAGATGTGGAAACTTTTGGACATTCCAGGACAGTCTCTAAATACAGCCAGGTACTGGCAGAAATTCTGGGAATCAAGAATCAAAGTGCCCTGGACAACATCAGAAAAGGGGCCCTGCTTCATGATATCGGCAAAATAGCCATCCCCGACTCTATTCTGAAGAAACCCGGCCAGCTAACATCAGAAGAGTGGGAGAAAATTAAGCTTCACCCGAGTCTGGGCTACGGTTTGATAAAAGAAATGAAACTTCTGAGAGAGGTGGGCAATATCATCCTCTATCACCACGAAAAATATGACGGTTCCGGCTACCCAAGGGGGCTGAAGAAAGATGAAATTCCACTCGAAGCCAGGATTTTCGCTCTAGCTGATGCCCTGGATGCCATCACTTCTCACCGGCCCTACCGCCCGGAAAAAGACTTTTCTACCGCCAGGGAAGAAATCCTCAAGCACTCTGGCACTCAGTTTGACCCGCTGGTGGTAGAAGCTTTCTGTGCTCTGGAAATAGAAAAGTGGGAAAGAATCCGCTACGAAACCACCAAATTGCTTCCTTCGTTTGAAGAATATCATAGACTTATAAGAAACAAAAATTCAGGTCCACACTGACTTCAATTAAGAGCCTTAAACCTGGCGCAGAAAACTCTGGGTATTCCAGAATAATCTTTGATTATCTCTAATTCCGACCATCTTTTATCAAACTTCGTTTTGAGTTGTTTTTCCTGCCCGGCTCCGAACTCAAAAACCAGATACCCACCAGGTTTCAAGCACTTCGGAGCCAGAGCAATGAGACGGTTAATAATTTCAAATCCGGTAGGACCGGCCACCAGAGCCTTTCTCGGCTCAAAATCCCTGACCGAAGGTTCTAATTTTCCCCACTCTTTCTCAGACACGTACGGCGGGTTGCTGACAATGACTTCAAAGTGAAGCTTTCTGGCGATGAAATAATCAAGCAGGTCACTACAAACAAACTTCAGGTTTTTCAACCCGAACTTTTTGGCATTCTCCCTGGCCAGATTCAGCACCCTTCTCAAAACATCAGAAGCAACTATCCTGGCCCGGGGTAATTCCCTGGCCAGAGCAATGGCAATGTTACCGCAGCCCGTACCTACATCCAGAATCCAGGGCTCGGTCGAAAGTGGAAGAGATAAAACCTTTTCCACCAGAACTTCGGTTTCTGGCCTGGGAATGAGAACGGCTGGGTTGACTTTAAATTCCAGACTCCAGAATTCCTTCCGCCCGAGAAGGTAAGCCACCGGCCAGCCAGCCAGTCTTTTTTTTACCAGCCTTTCCAGCTTCTTCTTCCAGGCTATTTTCACGGGAGAATCGAGGTGGCGAAAAAAATCGGCCTCACTCAGACCTGAGGCAACCTGGATAAGAAGTCGGGCTTCAAGAAATGGACAGGTCGAATGCCCCAAACGACCGGCCGTTTTTCTGAAAAGCTGGTCCAGGGTTTCAGAGCTCAATTGGTCTGGTAAGCTCTCCCTCAGGTTTATTTTCCTCCAGGGACTTAGTCTGAAAATGAATTATCAGCTTATCAATCAATTCATCTATTTCGCCGTCCATGATGTTTTCCAGGTTATAAAAATTTTCCTCAAGCCGATGGTCAGTAACTCTGGACTGGGGAAAATTATAAGTTCTTATTTTTTCGCTCCTCTCTCCCGTCCCCACCTGTTTTTTCCGGTCCTGAGAAATCCGGTTTTGCTGTTCCTGTCGGGCAATATCAAGCAATCTGGTTCTTAAAATTTTCAGGGCTTTTTCCTTGTTACGGTGCTGCGACTTTTCATCCTGGCAGGAAACAACGAGGCCTGATGGCAGATGAGTTACCCGAATAGCAGTGTAATTACGGTTGACATTCTGGCCCCCCGGACCGGAAGCTCCAAAGGCTTCTATTTTGAGGTCCTTGGGGTCAATTTTAAGGTCAATTTCCTCGGCTTCTGGCAACACGGCCACCGTAGCCGTAGAAGTATGAATCCGGCCCGAAGCCTCGGTTCTGGGAACTCTCTGGACCCGGTGAACTCCGCTTTCGTATTTCAGGAAAGAATAAACCCGTTTACCCTGGATGCTGATTATGGCTTCTTTTATTCCACCTATTGGGGAATAGCTGGCATCCATAAGCTCCCATTTCCAGCCCTTGTGTTCGGCGTAGCGGGTGTACATCCGGAACAGGTCCTGGGCGAAAAGAGAGGCTTCATCTCCGCCGGCCCCGGCTCTAATTTCCATGATCACGTTTTTTTCATCATTCGGGTCCTTGGGAAGCAGCAATCTTTTCAGCTCAGTTTCCAGCCTGGCCTTTTGCTCTTTTAGCTCCCGGAGTTCCTCTTCAGCCAGATTTTTAAGCTCCTGGTCATGGCGGGCCTCACCCAGAATGCTCTCAGCCTGCTCCAGGTCCCTGATTACTTTCTTGTACTCTTCATATTTCTTTATTAGCGGTTCGAGCTCAGACCTTTCCCTGGCTAAATCTTTTATTTTCTGGGGATTGGATGAAATGTTGGGGTCAGATAGAAGAGCAGTAATCTGCTTATACCTGTCTTCTACAGCCCTCAATTCTCGAAGCATGTCGTTTATTTTTTAGTCTTGGCAGCATATTTTTTCCTGAATTTCTCCACTCGACCGGCGGTATCGACAATCCTCTGTTTGCCGGTAAAGAAAGGGTGACACTGAGAGCAGATCTCCACCCGGATTTCTTTCTTGGTGGAACGAGTCTTAAAAGCATTGCCGCAAGCACAGATAACCGTACATTCCTGGTATTCTGGATGGATTCCTTTTTTCATTATCTTCTCTCCTCTTCAGGTTACTGATTATAGCAGTTTTTAGGGTTTCAGTAAAGAATGCCCTGTTCCCGGGCTCTGTTCTGAAATAGCTCCCAATTCAGAGAAAACCGGGCTGTTTTTTCCACGTGTCTGGCTATTTCCCGGTAAATTTTTG